>ERZ777011.534-NODE-534-length-57477-cov-3.990927_pt1 | contig 57477 bp, 53 predicted proteins | sample MGYA00374964_ERZ777011 | MGnify/ENA primary metagenome ERZ777011 (study PRJEB29310, sample SAMD00008975) | mouse gut metagenome | study: EMG produced TPA metagenomics assembly of the Metagenome analysis of fecal microbiota from mouse which was promoted...
TGATCTGGATTACGTGGAGGAGAGTATTGAGCAGCAGATTGCGGAAAGCAAATATGATCTGGATTATGTGGAGTACCGGATAATTCAAAAGGGCGGAGAAATCCGCTGGATAGAAGATTATGGACATTTTACGCATAGCGAATTTTATGGGGATGTATTTTATGTATTTGTAGGCGATGCTACGGAAAAGCGTAAGCGTCAGGAGGAAGAAAAGAGACAAGAGCAATTAGAATTACGAAATCAGATTGATGCCTATGATAAAAGGCTGAAAATTATTAATCAGGAGCAGCTTCGGCGGCTGGAGTTGATTGACGGACTCAGCATTGATTACGAATCTATTTTTCATTTGGATTTTAGCGAAAATATTTTTCATCCGTATCAGGTTAGCGACCGGATATTTAATAGTTTTAAGGATGAAAAATATGAGCTCAGTATGTTTGCGGAGTTTCTTTCTGCTTATGCAAAGGAGTGGGTGTATCCCGAAGATGCGGATATTTTTTTAAAGGCCGTCGATTATAAATATATTAAGGATCAGCTTTCCGGAAATAAGGTTTATCATGTGAATTATCGGATTGTGAAGAACGGGGAAGTTAAACACATGCAGCTGTGTGTGGTCAATGTGGGAAATGTAGGGAATGATTTTCAAGTTATGGTAGGATGCAGGAGCATTGATGATGCGGTCCGCCATGAAACGGAGCAAAATAAGATATTGGAAGAAGCTATAAATCACGCCAAAAGCTCGAACAAGGTAAAAGATGTTTTGCTGGCTAATATGTCTCATGATATCCGTACACCAATGAATGCAATTATTGGTTTTACAACGCTTGCTAAAGCGCATCTGAATGATACGGAAAAATTGCAGGACTTTCTTGATAAGATTGAGCATTCCGGTCAGGATTTGGTACAGTTGTTGGACGATATGCTGGAATTATCACGCCTGGAAACGAGCAGAGAGCATCTTTTGGAGGCGGAATGTAATCTCTATGAAATTATGGAGGATGTACAGGCAAATATTCTTCCCCGGGCGCAGGAAAAAGGCATTAAGTTTGCGCTGGAAGCAGATGGAATTTTGCATCCTGATATATACAGCAACAGAGATTACCTGAAACAGATCCTTTTACGTATTTCAGGTAATGCGATAAATTATACGGAAGGAGGCGGCGCAGTTAGTTTATCGGTGGTAGAGCAGAAAGCGTCAAGCCAATTTGCAATTTTTCAGTTTACGATTGAAGATACGGGAATTGGTATTAGTGAAGGGTTTATGGGGCATATTTTTGAGCCCTTTGAGCGGGAGAAAAATACAACCTTAAGCGGAGTAAAAGGTACAGGGCTAGGGCTTCCTATTGTAAAAAATATTGTGGAAATAATGGGGGGCACCATAGAGGTATCCAGTATTCCGGGCAAGGGGAGCCGCTTTATCATCACATTAAATCTCAAGCTTCAGAATAAAGGCGATCGTTCAAAGGACCTGCTTTTGACGAAAAAAGAGAATCATTTGGAAAAGGGGAAAATTCTTGTAGTGGAAGACAACAAGATTAATCTTGAGATTATGAGCGTACTTTTGACAGACGCAGGATATTCGGTTGATACGGCTGAAAATGGAAGTATTGCAGTTGAAATGTTAAAAAATTCCCAGCCGAATGAATACTTTTTGGTTTTAATGGATATACAAATGCCTGTGATGGATGGACATACGGCTACAAGGAATATCCGAAAACTTGATGACAGCACTTTAGCGAATATTCCCATTGTTGCAATCTCAGCCAATGCCTTTGAGGAAGATCGGAAAAAGTCAATGGAATGCGGTATGAATGCACATTTGGCAAAGCCTGTTAATATGCAGGAGCTTTTGGGCCTGATTGAGAGAATTGCTTGAAAAATGCAGGCTCATTTGCTACACTTAAAGCGGATAGATGAAGGGAAAATTATCGTACAAGTCAGAGTAATATTTAAAAACTATATTTATCAAAAAGGAGTGTGGAGGCATGAAGAAAGTAACATTTGACTATTCCAAGGCTGCTTCTTTTATTAAGGACCACGAGGTGGAATCCATGAAGAAGCTGGCATTGGATGCAAAGAAAGTATTGGTTTCTAAGGAAGGCGCAGGGAATGATTTCCTGGGGTGGATTGATCTCCCCGTAGATTACGACAAAGAAGAGTTTGACAGAATCAAAAAGGCAGCAGCTAAGATTCAGAGCGATTCCGAGGTTTTACTGGTAGTCGGTATCGGAGGCTCCTACTTAGGGGCAAGGGCTGCCATTGAGTTCTTACGGCACAGCTTTTACAATGTTGTGAGCAAAGAAGTAAGGAAAACGCCTGAGATTTACTTTGTAGGCAATTCCATCAGCTCTACTTATATCAAACATTTGATGGATGTAATTGGCGATCGGGATTTCTCTATCAATATGATCAGCAAATCCGGTACAACCACAGAGCCTGCTATCGCATTCCGCGTATTTAAGGCAATGATGGAAGAAAAATACGGGAAGGAAGAAGCGGCAAAGAGAATTTATGCTACCACCGACAAGGCAAGGGGATCTCTTAAGAATCTCGCGACCGAAGAAGGCTATGAGAGTTTCGTGGTTCCTGATGACGTAGGCGGACGTTTTTCCGTTCTCACGGCCGTAGGTCTTTTGCCCATTGCAGTGAGCGGCGCGGACATTGATAAACTTATGGAAGGCGCACAGGCAGGGCGTAAGGCGGCTTTGGAAGCTCCTTTTGAGGAAAACGACGCGCTTAAGTATGCGGCTGTCCGCAACATTTTGCTTAGAAAAGGCAAAGGAATTGAAATTCTTGCAAATTATGAGCCCAGCGTTCACTATGTTTCCGAATGGTGGAAACAGCTCTATGGCGAGAGCGAGGGCAAGGATCAGAAGGGTATTTTCCCTGCAAGCGTTGATTTGACGACGGATTTGCATTCTATGGGCCAGTTTATTCAGGATGGTTCCAGGAATTTGTTTGAGACGGTGATCAATGTTGAGACCAGCAGAGAGGAAATTATTTTGCAGAAAGAACCGGTTGACCTTGACGGATTAAATTATCTTGCGGGCAAGAGCGTGGACTTTGTAAATAAAAGCGCAATGAACGGGACAATTCTTGCTCATACGGACGGACAGGTTCCCAACCTCATGGTTACGGTTCCCGAAGTAAACGAATATTATCTGGGACAGCTCTTTTATTTCTTTGAGTTTGCCTGCGGCGTAAGCGGTTACCTGCTTGGGGTAAATCCTTTCAATCAGCCCGGTGTGGAAAGCTACAAGAAGAACATGTTCGCGCTTCTTGGAAAACCCGGCTATGAAGCGCAGAGGGAAGAGTTACTTAAGAGATTATAAAAAATAAAATGAATTTTATATTTAGCAAAAGCGATTTAAAAAAGCTGATTTTGCCCCTGATTTTGGAGCAATTTCTGGCAATTACGGTAGGCATGGCGGATACCATGATGATATCCTCCGTGGGGGAGGCAGCTGTTTCCGGCGTGTCGCTGGTGGACATGATAAACAATCTGATTATCAGTGTACTGGCGGCGCTGGCCACGGGCGGGACTGTTGTCACTTCACAGTTCATCGGAGCCCGGGATATGAAGTCGGCTAACAAATCCGCGAAGCAGCTGATTTTTGCCTCAGGAGTGATTGCAGTTATCATAGCTGTCTTTGCCATCGTTTTGAATGTTCCGATTTTAAGGTTGTTTTTTGGGCGGATTGATGCGGATGTTATGGCGAATGCCAGTATTTATTTTATCATTTCCGCACTGTCCTTTCCTTCCCTGGCTGTTTACAGCTCTTGTGCGGCGTTATTCAGGGCTATGGGAAATGCGAAGGTTACGCTGAAAGTGTCTATTTTAATGAATTTGATCAATATAGCGGGGAATGCCATCTGTATCTACGGGCTTTCAATGGGCGCCGCAGGAGTTGCGGTACCTTCCCTGATTTCAAGAACCGTAGCGGGAGTGGTTCTCTATGTTATGTTGAAAAATCCGGAAAACATGATTTATTTAAGCCGGGAGAAATTTCATGTGGAGATGAGGGTGATAAAAAAGATTTTATACATCGGGATTCCCAGCAGTATCGAAAATGGTATTTTTCAGCTGGGCAGGGTTCTGGTGGTAAGTATCATTTCCCTTTTTGGAACGGTGCAGATTGCGGCAAACGGCGTGGCAAATAATTTGGACAGCCTTGGGTGTATACTCGGTCAGGCTATGGGGCTTGCCATGATTACGGTGATTGGCCGCTGTGTGGGAGCCGGGGATACAAATCAGGTCAGGTATTATACGAAGAAGCTGCTGGTATGGACTTACGCGGGCACGGCCTGCATCAACAGTATCATATTGTTGTCGCTGCCCTGGATTCTTTCTTTCTATGGTCTGGGCAGTGAAACGCTGGTTTTGGCCAAAACGCTTGTGTGGATCCACAATGGGATGGCGATGCTTTTGTGGCCGCTTTCATTTGTTTTGCCGAATGCGCTTCGGGCATGTAACGACGTGAAATTTACAATGGTGATTGCCATATTTTCCATGTTTACTTTTCGGATTGGATTCAGCTATATAATTGGTATTCATATGGGAATGGGCGCCGTAGGGGTTTGGATTGCTATGGTGCTGGATTGGATCTTCCGGGTGGGTTGCTTTGTATGGAGATATTTAAGCGGAAAGTGGAAAAGTATGTGTCCCGCGCTTCGGGAAAGCGTCGGATAAAAAAGGCTCATTTGTGAGCCTTTTTTACGTTTGAAGGACGGCTTCCTTCATTTCCTTTACATATTGGCCAACCGGTTCGGCGGCGTCCCGTCCGTATTGGGCAATCAGTTTCACAATGGCTGATCCTACAATGGCCCCATCGGAAATGGCGGCCATTTTTGCCGCCTGCATAGGGGTGGAAATTCCAAATCCCACTGCGCAGGGAACCTGGGTGTTTTCTCTCACTAATTTTACAAGGGATGCAATATCGGTGTTTATCTCATTGCGGACGCCTGTCACCCCCAGACTGGATACGATATAGACAAAGCCCTGGGCCTTGCCGGCAATCATGGCAATCCGATTTTGGGAAGTAGGAGCAATCAGGGAAATAAGGGCCACGCCATACTTTTGGCAGATATCGTCAAATTCCTCTTTTTCCTCAAAGGGCAGGTCGGGAAGGATAAGCCCGTTTATTCCAATTTTGGCACAAGTACCGATGAATTTATCCGCTCCATAAGAAAAAATAACATTGGCGTAAGTCATAAATACCATAGGGGTAAAAAGATTTTTGCGCAGGCGCTTTACCATGTCAAAAATTTTGTCCGTGGTAGCGCCGCTCTTAAGGGCGCGGAGGCTGGCCTCCTGAATGACCGGGCCTTCTGCGGTGGGATCGGAAAAGGGAATGCCAAGTTCTATCAGGTCCGCTCCGTTTTCCGCCATGCTGCGAACAATTTTTTCCGTGGTCTCTAAATCTGGGTCTCCACAGGTGATAAAAGGAATAAACGCTTTTCCATCCTTAAAAGCTTCCTGAATGCAATCAGCCGGTTTATGGCAAAAGACAGTGTCTGTTTTATTCATAGATATCCTCCCCTCTATAGCGCGCAATAGCGGCGCAATCTTTGTCGCCCCGTCCGGAAATGGTAATGACAATTATTTTATCTTTGGAATAGGCAGGCGCGATTTTCATGGCATGGGAAATGGCATGGGCGCTTTCGATGGCAGGAATAATCCCTTCTGTGCGCGAAAGGTATTCAAAAGCGTTTACGGCTTCCTCATCTGTGACGGCTGCATATTCCGCCCTGCCCGTATCGTGGAGCCATGCGTGCTCAGGCCCTATGCCGGGATAATCGAGACCGGCTGAGATGGAATAGACCGGTGCAATCTGTCCATAATGATTCTGACAAAAATAGGATTTCATGCCATGGAAAATACCAGGCCGTCCGGTGCTGATGGTGGCGGCCGTCTCAAAGGTATCGATTCCTCTCCCGGCGGCTTCACAGCCAATCAGTTTTACTTCCTTATTCTCTATAAAGTGATAAAAAGTTCCCATGGCATTGCTGCCGCCGCCCACGCAGGCCATTACCACATCGGGAAGGCGGCCTTCCTTTTCTAAAAGCTGCTGTTTGATTTCACGGGAGATTACAGCCTGAAAATCTCTGACAATGGTTGGGAAAGGGTGTGGGCCCATAACGGAGCCGAGGCAGTAGTGAGTGTCGTCAATCCGGCCGGTCCATTCGCGCATGGCCTCGGACACCGCATCCTTTAGAGTTGCGGTTCCTGTTTTGACGGAAATAACCTCCGAGCCTAAAAGACGCATTCGATATACATTAAGGGCCTGCCTTCTGGTATCCTCCTCGCCCATGAAGACCACGCATTCCATCCCCAACAGGGCGGCGGCGGTAGCCGTGGCAACACCGTGCTGTCCTGCGCCGGTTTCTGCAATCAGCCTGGTTTTTCCCATCTTTTTAGCCAGTAATGCCTGGCCAAGCACATTGTTGATCTTGTGGGAGCCGGTGTGATTTAGATCCTCCCTTTTTAAATATATTTTTGCGCCGCCCAGATCCCGTGTCATTTTTTCCGCATAGTAAAGGCGGCTGGGACGCCCTGCATACTCGTTGTATAAATCCGTAAGTTCTCTGTTAAACGCAGGGTCATCCTTATAATGGTTATAAGCCTCCTCAAGTTCAATGACGGCATTCATGAGAGTTTCGGGAATATATTGGCCGCCGTGAACACCGAACCGGCCTTTGGAATTTGACATAAAAAATCCCTCCATTTTCTTATAATATTTTATTTCCGTGAGCAATGAGCCAAGCAGTTGCGAAGTCTTTGACTCTTACATTTTCCGTAAATTTAAGATGAAACATAAACCCGGTTAATTTCCCTTTTATTTTCTTCGCTGGTTGCCGCACTGCAGGCATCCATAAAAGCTTTCATTTTTTGGTAATCCTTATGGCCGTTTGTCTCCACACCGGAACTGACGTCCACTCCGTAAGGATGTGTTTTTTGAATAGCCTCTTTGACATTGGAGGGACTTAAGCCTCCTGCCAGGAAAAAAGGCTTGTGAATCTCCTGCATATCCTGTATCAGCGACCAGTCAAATGTATTACCTGTGCCAAGGCCGTTGTCCAGCAGCAGATAATCGCAAGGAAACTCGAGGGCTTTACGGATGTCCTCTTTGCTTTTTATGATAAAGGCTTTCATAATGGGTTTGTGGCACAGGCTTTTAAGCTTTAGAGCGTAGGCGGCATCCTCCTGACCATGAAGCTGGGCAAGCTGTATGGTTCCCTCATCTAAAAGGGAAGCAACATTTTCTAATGGCTCATTTACAAAAACACCGACGCTTTGTATTGCCGGATTTAAAAGCGTTCTTAAAGCTGCGGCATCTTTGGGGGAAATATAGCGCGCCCGACCCTGTAAAAAAACAAAGCCGACGTAATCAGGATTCAGAGCGTTTACATAAGAAATATCCTGTGTGGATTTAAGGCCGCATATTTTTATTTTTGTCATACCAATAAGCTTTCCTTTCCGATATATAAATTTTTAAATTGCCGCTTTGCGGCGATATGAATCAAGTCAAAGACCCCGCAGCTTGCTGCGGAGTATTTGACCCTCGCAGCATTCGCCAAATGTCTTTTCCGAAAGCTTTTAAATTCATAAATGGCGGCCTCGCAGTTCCTCCAGCATGGCTTTTTTGTTGCGGCAACGCATGAGAGTTTCGCCGATTAAGACAGCATCCACGCGGACCGTTTCAAGAGCTTTTATATCCTTTCCGGAGCGGATACCGCTTTCCGCGACAAACAAAATATTTTCCGGCACCAGAGAGCGCAGCTTTTTGCTGTTGTTGATATCCACCGTGAAATCTTTAAGATTTCGGTTATTGACGCCTATTATACGCGCTCCGGCGGCAATGGCAGAGGCAATTTCCTTTTCATCATGGGCCTCTACAAGAGCCGAAAGGCCAAGGAAATCGCAAATATCGATATAGCGTTTTAAAGTATCCGTAGAAAGCAGAGAGCAGATAAGTAAAACTGCGCTTGCGCCTAAAAGCTTTGCTTCATAAATCATGTATTCATCTACCGTGAAATCTTTGCGGATACAGGGGATAGCTACCGCGTCGGAGATTTCTTTCAGATATTCATTTTTACCAAGAAACCATTTGGGCTCGGTGAGCACGGAAATACAGGCCGCACCCGCCGCCTCGTATTCTCTGGCGATGGTCAGATAAGGAAATTCTTCCGCAATCAGCCCTTTGGAAGGGGAAGCCTTTTTGCATTCGCATATAAAGCTGATTCCCTCGGCGGCAAGGGCTTTTTCGAAGGGAAATCCGGTATTGCAGTTTTGCGCAAGGACGCGCTTTTTAAGTTCTTTAAAAGGCAGAATCTCTTTGGCCTTTTCCACCCTCTGTCTGGCGTAGGCGGCTATGGTATCTAAAATAGTTTCCATTACTTCACCTCCGACTGCTTTAATCATAGTTTATATAAATAGTTAAAAATAGATTTTCAGCTTTCTCATAATGTTCATAAATACGATTAAGACTATAATTGTAGATGATTATTCCTACATGAGAATTTAAATATTTTTTCATTATAATTCATATATGAGAAGTAAGAATATATAAAATTATTTTATGGTAAATTACTAACGGCTTTAAAAGCTTCCAGTTTGGCAAGAGCGCTGCCGGAATCTATTAATTCTTCGGCAAGCCTGACGCCGTTTGTGAAGGAGTCCGCCTTTTCCGCAATATACAGGGCGGCGCCGGCGTTTAAAGCGACCGCATTTCTTTTAGGCCCTTTTGCACCCCTTAATATAGAAAGAGTGATTTGGGCATTTTCTTCCGGCATACCGCCTGTTAAATCTTCCTTTGTACAGGAAATCAGCCCGAAATCTTCCGGCGCAGTGGTGTAGGTCTCATATTTGCCTTCGCAGAATTCACAAATATAGGTGGGACTGCCTGCCGATATTTCATCCATTTTATTCATGCCGTAAACTACCATGCCGCGTTTTACGCCAAGGCTGTTAAGAACCTTTGCAAGGGGCTCCACCAGAGATTTGTCATAAACCCCAAGAAGCTGCCGGCAGGGAGAAGCAGGGTTGGTCAATGGACCCAAAATATTAAAGACAGTTCGTATTCCCAATTCTTTGCGGATGGGCCCGACATATTTCATGGAGGTATGATATTTTTGTGCAAAGAAGAAGCAGATACCAACATTTTCAAGTAGTTCAACGCATTTTTCAGGGGATAAATCAATGTTTACGCCAAGAGCCTGAAGACAGTCAGCCGCTCCGCATTTAGAGGATGCGGCCCGGTTGCCGTGTTTGGCGACCTTAACGCCGCCGGCTGCCGCTACCAGCGCGGAGGTGGTTGAGATGTTAAAGCTCTGCGCATCGTCACCCCCGGTACCTACAATTTCCATGAGATCCATATGATGCGGCACTTTAATGGCATGATCGCGCATGGCGGCGGCACAGCCGGCAATTTCGTCAATGGTTTCCGCTTTGGTGCTTTTGGTGGACAAAGCGGCTAAGAAGGCCGCGTTTTGTGTGGGTGAGGTTTCACCGCTCATAATTTCGTTTATGACAGCGTAAGCCTCATCATAAGTCAAATCCTGTTTATCAACAATTTTTATAATTGCCTCTTTAATCATTTTTTTCCTCCTTGTGTTGTTTATAAAGTTTTGTAATTGTTAAAAAATTTTTCATAATACTCCTTCCTTCCGGTGTAAGGATTGATTCAGGATGAAATTGAAGTCCGTAGACGGGGTAATTCTTATGCTGAACCGCCATCACCTCACCGTCGTCTGCTCTGGCAGTAATGGTAAGGCAGGCAGGAAGGGTTTCTTCAAGCAGAGAAAGAGAGTGGTACCTGGCAACCGGAATATTTTCGGAAAGCCCCTGAAAAATCGGACAGGTAAGATCAAGTGTCGTTTGGGACTGTTTTCCATGCATCAGTTTCTTTGCATACGAAATTCTTCCTCCGTAGGCCATACAGATAGCCTGATGGCCAAGGCAGACGCCTAAAATGGGAATTTTGCACCCAAGTTCTTTGATGACATCAAGGCAGATACCGGCATCCTCCGGTCTTCCCGGGCCCGGAGAAAGGATGATTGCCTCCGGCTTTGTTTTTTCAATTTCCTTTATGGATGCGGCGTCATTTCGAATGACTTTTATATCAGAATTTAAAGAACCAATCAACTGATATAAGTTGTAGGAAAAGCTATCATAATTATCGATTAATAAAATCATTGGTCTACCTCTCTATTATTAACAGGCCGGCATGCAAAGGGCGGCGGAATTTTATTCATTAAGCCAATTCGCGGAGTGTATCGGCGTTTAATGCTTTCACAATGGCGGCGGCCTTGTTTAAGCATTCCTGATATTCCTTTTCAGGAACGGAATCCGCCACAATCCCGGCGCCGCTTCTCACATATACTTTATTGCCTTTTTTATAGGCGATTCGGATTGCAATACAGGTATCAAGATTTCCGGTAAAATCCAGATAGCCTATGGCGCCGCCATAAATGCCGCGTTTGTTGTTTTCCAAATCGCTAATTAACTGGCAGGCTTTGATTTTTGGAGCGCCGGAAAGTGTTCCTGCAGGCAAAATGGCATCTATGGCGGAAAGTGCGTCCGCATCCTCACGTATTTCTCCCCGCACGGTAGACCCAATATGCATAACATGGGAGAACCTTTCTACAGAGAGATATTTTTCTACCTGAACGGTTCCAAACTTGCTGATTTTACCAATATCATTTCTTCCCAGATCTACCAGCATATTATGTTCCGCCAGTTCCTTAGGGTCGGCAAGGAGCTTTTTCTCCAAAAGTTTATCTTCTTCCTCTGTTTTTCCTCTGGGGCTGGTACCTGCCAAAGGAAAAGTATGGAGAATGCCGTTTTCCAGTTTGACCAGGGTTTCCGGGGAGGCGCCCGCTACCTCCAGATCACTGCTGGAAAAATAGAACATGTAGGGCGAAGGATTTATGGTGCGAAGGATGCGGTAAGTATCTAATAAGCTTCCCTCAAAACCGGCTTCCAGTCGATTGGACAGGACAATTTGAAAAATATCGCCCTCTTTAATATGGTGTTTGGCTTTTTCCACCATGGAACAATATTCTTTTTTTGGAAAAAGCGGAAGAAATTCAGTGATGCATTTGCCGGGCTGGCAGGCAGCGGGAGTACCGTTGCCGATTAATTCCGCCATTTGTTTTAATTCAAGAATTGCCCTGTTATATTCTGTCTCAAGTCTGTCAAGCCGGATATTTACAATCAATATAATTTTTTGCTTAAAATTGTCAAAGGCAATCACCTTATCAAAAAGCATCAGGTCAACATCCTTAAAGCCTTCGGTATCAGCAGCGTCAAGGTGCAGGGAAGGCTCTGCGTATTTTAAGTAGTCGTACGAAAAATACCCCACTAATCCGCCGGTAAAGGGCGGAAGACAGGAAAAACGAGGGCTTTTATGCTCTTCAATGACTTGGCGGATGTATTTTCCGGGGTTCTTTGTCTCAAAAGAAAGAGATCCTGCCTTCATTTGGCCATTTTGACAAGTGATTTCAAGGCTTGGATTGTAGCCTAAAAAGGTATAACGTCCCCATTTTTCAAAGTCGGAAACAGATTCCAGCAGATAACAGTGGCCGGAAACGTTTTTAAGAATTTTGAGAACTTCAATAGGAGTTCTTTTGTCCGATAAGATTTCCATACTGACGGGAGCTGTTTTGTACTTGTTTTGTCCACACAATTCTTTTAGTACATGAAGTTCGGGTTGAATCATAGCTTTTCCTTTCCGCCTGTAATGGCATTCATATATAGAATATTTTTGCAAAATAAAAAGTCCCTGACAGAAATTATTTCTGTCAAGGACGAATAAAACGAAAACTATCCGCGGTGCCACCTTGATTTACGGCTTAAGCCGTACACTTAACAGGATACCAACATATCCCTGGCAATTGACGTATGCCTTACGTTGCAGAATACTTAACAATTCATAAAAGAAAAAAATAAAATTGTTGTTCACTGCACCCTCAGCGGTCCATTTGATGACTTGTTTTCCGCCCGATCTCAGCGCCCCGGGCTCTCTGTAGGAGCATCATCACCGTTATCTCCGCTTCAACGGTTTAGGTGATATTTAATTTTTTACCATATTAACGCACGAAAGGAAAATTGTCAACAATAAATTTTGGATTTAAATATTGCTTTTTAACACCTGTTCAAAAGAGGATAATTTATATATAATAAAAAAATAGTTATAATATTCAACTTATTAAGGAGAGGCGTATGAAAATAGTGGTTTTGGAGAGAAACAGCGTAGGGTTGGATGTTTCTTTGGATACATTGAACGCGTTGGGGGAGGTGACGGCATATCCGAATACAACAGCCGTAGATGTAAAGGAAAAAGTAAAGGATGCGGAAATTATTGTTGCAAACAAGGCGCCTCTTAACGAGGAGACTTTAAAGGACGCGCCCAATGTAAAATTGATTTGCGAATTTGCCACAGGGTATGATAATGTGGATATTGCGTATTGTAAAGGCCGGGGAATTAAAGTGGCAAATATTGTGGGCTATTCCACGGACGCGGTGGCCCAGCATACTTTTGCGCTTTGTCTGTATGTTCTTGAAAAGCTCCGCCATTATGATGAGTATGTGAAATCGGGGGCCTATGGGGCGCAGGACCGTTTTTCAAATTTTGATATTCCCTTTACGGAGCTTGCGGGTAAAACCTGGGGGATTGTGGGTATGGGAAATATAGGAAAAAAGGTGGCGGGAATTGCCGAAGCCTTTGGGTGTAAAGTAATTTTTTATTCCGCATCGGGAAACAGTACATGTACGGAGTATGAGAGAGTGGAATTTGACAAGCTGCTGAAAGAATCGGATTTTTTGTCGGTGCACTGCCCGCTAAGTGATAAAACAAGGGATTTATTTGATTCGGAAGCATTTCAAAAGATGAAAAAAAGTGCTATATTGATTAATGTGGCAAGAGGGCCGGTGGTAAACGATGCCGCGCTGTATACCGCGTTGACGGAAGGTTATATTGCGGGGGCGGGGCTGGATGTGACCGGCACGGAACCCATGAAAGACAGCAATCCATTAAGTAAAATTATGGACAGTAACAAGTTGATTATTACGCCGCATCTGGCATGGGCAAGTAATGAGGCAAGAAACAGATGCGTCTCGGAAACCTGCAAAAATATTGAAGCGTTTTTAAAGGGAGAAAACAGAAATATTGTGAACCTTTAAGATTTTTATGAGTAAGAGGAATGATAAATTGAGTTAAAGAAGTAAATGAAAAAGTTATAAATGAAAAAGATAATTAAAAGTAAGGAGTGAAAAGTTTTGGGAATCGTATTAAAAAATATTCTGGCAGTGCTGCCGGAGGGCGATCATGACGTAGTGAAAGAAACCAATCTTTATATTGAGGGCAGCAGAATTGCGGCAATAGGCGCGGAGCCTTCCGGCTTTGTTGCTGATAAAGTGATTGACGGAAAGGACAGGCTTGCCATACCGGGATTGATCAACTGCCATACCCATTCTTATATGTCTTTTATGCGGAATGTGGCGGATGATTTGAGTTTTATGGACTGGCTTTTTGGGACCATTGATCCGATAGAGCAGCAGATGACGGATGAGGATACTTATTGGGGAGCATGTCTTGCCATCATTGAAATGATGAAAAGCGGAACCACCTGCTTTAACGATATGCAGATGAATATTCATCAGACTACAAGGGCGGTAAAGGAGTCCGGTATGCGAGCCGTCATATGCCGCGGTCTGGTGGGAAGCGGTGATGATGAAGGCGGCCAAATGAGATTAAGACAGGCCTATGAAGAAAGAGATGCGGCGAAAGACTGCGACAGACTTACCTTTATGTTAGGCCCTCATGCGCCTTACACCTGCGACGACGCATACATGCGTATCGTTTCCGAGGAGGCAAAAAAGAACCACATGGGTATTCATGTGCATCTTTCGGAAAGTGAAAGCGAGATAGGACAGATAAAGGAAAAGTACGGCATGTCGCCTATTGAGATGGCGGATCAAAACGGATTATTCGATGTGCCTGCCATAGCTGCCCACTGTGTACAGATCACAGAGAGCGATATGGATATTTTGAAGAAAAAGAATGTCAGCGTGGTAACCAATCCTGCCAGCAACATGAAGCTGGGAAACGGTTTTGCCCCCGTACCGGCAATGCTTGAAAAGGGAATCAATGTCTGCCTTGGCACCGACGGCGCGGCCAGCAACAACAGTCTGAATATGTTCCATGAGCTGAGCCTGCTTACCCTTATACATAAGGGGGTTAAGAAGACGCCTCAATGTATCAGCGCAAAAGAAGGTTTCCGTATTGCAACGATAAATGGAGCGAGGGCGCTTGGACTTGAGCAGGAAACAGGTTCGCTTGAGGTGGGAAAGAAGGCGGATATCGCTATTTTAAATTTAAATACTCCGTCTTTGACGCCCAGAAACAACCTGATTGCCGGTCTTTCTTATTCTGCTAACGGATCAGAGGTGGAAACAGTTATAATTGATGGAAAAATAACCATGGAAGACAGAAAAGTATTGACGTTAGACGAAGATATGGTTTATAAAAAGGTAAACGATATTATCGTCCGTATGGGCCTGGATAAGAAAGAATATTAAGGGTAATAGCTGCATGACAGTTATTATATAGTTATTATTCACAGATGTGCAGTATATAGAAGAAGCAACACACATTTGAATAATAACAAAAAGTGATGATAGGACAGACGACCATCACTATAATAAAAATTCGGCTGAATCTATCTTATATTTTATTGGAGGAAATCGTTATGAGCAGTGAAATCAGAGACATTCATTTGGCCGAGTCCGGAGAGCGCAAGATTGAGTGGGTGAAGAGAAATTGCGACCTGCTTCGCACTCTGGAAGAAGAATTTTCAAAGACAAAGCCATTTGAAGGTAAAAAAATTGCGCTTTCCGTTCATCTGGAAGCCAAGACGGCATATCTGTGCCTGGTGTTAAAGGCAGGAGGGGCGCAGATGTTTGTGACCGGCTCCAACCCGCTTTCCACCCAGGATGATGTGGCGGCGGCGCTGGTTAAGGCCGGACTTGAAGTTCATGCATGGTATGACTGTACGCCGGAGGAATACAGTTCTCATATCCGCCACGTGCTGGAGGCAGGACCTAATATTATCATTGACGACGGAGGCGATCTGGTAAATATGGTTCATACGCAGATGCCGGAGCTGATACCCGGTATCATTGGCGGATGCGAGGAAACCACCACGGGAATTATCCGTCTGGAGGCAATGAACCATGCGGGAGAACTGAAATTCCCCATGGTGCGCGTAAACAATGCGGACTGCAAGCATCTGTTTGATAACCGTTACGGCACGGGTCAGTCCGTGTGGGACGGCATTAACCGTACTACAAACCTGATTGTGGCAGGTAAGATTGTGGTGGTGGCAGGCTACGGCTGGTGCGGCAAGGGAACCGCTATGCGGGCAAAAGGGCTTGGCGCAAGAGTTATTGTAACGGAGATTGACCCGATCAAGGCAATTGAAGCCGTTATGGATGGGTTTGATGTTATGCCTATGAATGAAGCGGCTAAAGTGGGAGATTTCTTCGTAACCGTTACAGGCTGCGATAAGGTAATAGACGAGGAAGACTTTAAGGTTATGAAAGATGGCGCTATTTTGTGCAACGCCGGGCATTTTGACTGTGAGATTGACATGGCACGGCTGCGCGAGATTGCGGTTGAGACCAGAGAACAGAGAAAGAACATTATGGGCTATAAGCTCCCTACGGGTCAGTGGATCTTTGTTTTAGCGGAGGGCAGATTGGTTAACCTGGCGGCAGGCGACGGACATCCGGCGGAGATTATGGATATGAGCTTCGCAATTCAGGCGTTGTCCGCCAAGTATCTGGTGGAACATGGCAGTGAGCTTACGGAAAAACTGATTGATGTGCCCAGGGAAGTGGATCAGGATGTGGCTAAGAGGAAACTGGCGTTCCTTGGAAAAGAAATTGACGTGCTCACGCCGGAACAGGAAAAATATCTGAACAGTTACACATTGGAATAAAACTAAAATAAATTATTGCATTAAATTGTCTTATCATTTACTATATAAATAGAATATTATTGTACAATTTAATGGTACATAATTTAAGGAGGTATGCCTATGGAAAGGACTGTTAAGATTCAATCAAAATCGCATCATAATGTAGTTTTAAAAGCAATACCGGGACATTTTGTGACGCCAAACTCACACGTAAATTATTTTTTGGATATGTCGACTTTAAAGTGCAGGCTTAATGAAGCCTCGGCAACGGCCAGGGCGTTAAGCGAACAAATAGCGGCTACCACGGTGGTAGACACAATTGTCTGTATTGACGGATGCGAGGTTATTGGCGCTTTTCTGGCGGACTATTTGACAAGAGCGGGCATATATTCTATGAATTCTCATAATACCATTTATATTGTAACCCCTGAATATGTAAATTCCGGCCAGCTTGTTTTCAGGGAGAATATGATTCCCATGGTGAAAGGGAAAAATGTGCTTATTCTTCTGACATCCGCAACAACGGGACAGACGATCGTAAAGACAAGCCAGGCGCTTAAATATTACGGGGCAAAAATCAGCGGAATCAGTGCAATTTTCAGCGCGGCAAACAGCGTAATGGGGATTCCAATCAGATCATTGTTTTCAATTACGGATATTCCGGATTATAAGGCATATGATCCGGAAGGATGTTCATTGTGTAAAGAAGGAAAACCAATTGACGCCTTTGCAAATGGATTTGGATATTCTAAGATTAACTGATTTTTCATAAGAGTTTTAAAGATAAAGAAGCAGGCGCTGCGCCTGCTTCTTTTTTCATTGCAATAACCGATTCACAAAACGTGTCGGCCTTTAATAAGCCAGCCGCCAAAGACGGCCGCGTTTTGCTTTAGTTGTAATTGTCAATGCAAGGCTGGAACATATCCTTACTTACACCGCAAAGAGGGCATACCCAATCTGCAGGAAGGTCTGCAAATGCGGTTCCGGGAGCGATTCCGTGCTCAGGATCTCCTTTTTCAGGATCATAGGTGTATCCACAGGGATTACAAAAATATTTCTGCATGATAGTATCTCCTTTCATATACAAATATAAAATGAAGTTTTAAAAAAAGTATTTTTATTCTTAGCTAAAATATCTCTTAAGAAGTCCTTCAAATGCTTTGCCATGTCTTGCCTCATCGCGGGCCATCTCATGAACGGTGTCATGGATCGCATCAAGGTTAGCAGCTTTTGCACGTTTTGCAAGATCGAATTTACCAGCAGTAGCGCCATTTTCAGCGTCCACTCTCATTTCAAGGTTTTTCTTTGTGGAATCAGTAACAACTTCGCCTAAGAGCTCGGCAAATTTTGCTGCATGCTCAGCTTCTTCATAAGCAGCTTTTTCCCAGTATAAACCGATTTCAGGATAACCTTCTCTGTGTGCAACTCTTGCCATAGCAAGGTACATACCAACTTCCGTGCACTCGCCGTTAAAGTTTGCCCGCAGGTCAGCGAGAATATCTTCGCTAACGCCTTTAGCAACACCTACTACGTGTTCCGCAGCCCATACTTTTTCGCTATCCTGAGCCGTGAATTTTTCCGCAGGCGCATTACAAACAGGGCATTTCTCCGGTACGGAATCGCCTTCATAGACATAGCCGCATACTTGACATACGAATTTCATAATTTTTAGTTCTCCTTTTCTTTGCATAAAATTTTTTCGGTGCAATTACTACAGCGACCATAAAAATAGGTCATCTGTCCTTCAATTTTACCATCAAAGTTCTCACGGGCTATAGCAGCCATCTGTTCTGTGACAGGCATGTCCAAATCAATTACATTTCCGCATTCTTTGCAGATGAAATGATAATGGGGCGAAGTATCATAATCAAAATGATCTACGCCATCACCTACTCGAACACGTGCAATTTCACCAATATCAGCAAGCAAGGTTAAATTTCGATATACGGTTCCAAGGCTGATGTTGGGAAAGAATTGACGGACATTTGTGTAAACCACATCCGCAGAGGGATGATCTTTTCTGGTAGCCAGAAATTCCTTAATAGATTCCCGCTGTTTACTGTGCTTTAGATTCATACGAGTTCCTCTCTGGTAAATATTAGTAACTATTACTGTTTTATTATAATAATTTTCATATAGTTGTCAATAACAATTTATAAATTTTTTATAGATTCATTTATTCTTTAATAACCGGCCATATATTTGATGTGCTATAATCGGTATAAAAGGCAAAGGTGCTATTGATGACAGCAACATAAGTAGAGCTTGCAATATGCAGAGGGTATAAGTTAGGAAGAAAACTTCCAAACTACTTATTGGTGGCAGTACCGCAAGCACAGCTTGCGGTATGCGGGGGTATAAGTTTGGAAGTAAACTTCCAAACTCTTTATCGGTGGCAGTACCGCAAGCACGGCTTGCGGTATGCGGGGGTATAAAAATGAAGTTTAAAACCAGACTTGTCATTACATTTCTGACAATTATCTTACTTCCCCTGGCGCTTGCCTGCACAGCTTTTATTTGTATCGGAGGAGCTTTAATAAGGGGGCAGGAGGAGTATGGTCTTCGAAATAAAGATTACAATATGCTCATTGACCCTGCACAGGCTTCTAAACTCATGTCGGAAGAGATATTTCTGGAGGTTAAGGCGATATTAGACAAGGACCCTCTGGGAATTGAAAATTATGATATTTTGTATGGCATGAATGAAAAAATAGCCGATAAGTCTTCCTATATTATTGTGCGCAGAGAGGGCGAGTTGTTCTATACGGGAAACAAGCTGGCGGCGAAGCAGATTTTTTTGGCATTGCCGGATTTCCGGGAGGATAGTGCAAAGGAAAACGAAAAACAGAATATTTATCTGGATGATATGGAGAAGCTGGTAAGGCAGATGGACTTTTATTTTCAAAATGGGGATGAAGGAAGCTTTTTTGTGATTACCAAAACCAATCCTATTATATCCAGGAAATTGTTTATCGATATGGCGATAGCCATTATGCTTATCCTGATTTTTACCAGTATGTTCTTAACTAATTGGATTAGCCGGGGAGTGTTTGCGCCGATTAATCAGCTGAATATCGCGATGCAAAATATTGCGGAGGGAAATTTGGAGTACAGGCTTCCTGATAAGGATGATGGGGAAATAGGGGAGCTTTACCGGAATTATGAAGATATGAGGCTTCGGCTTAAGGAGTCCACAGATGAAAAGATTTTGGCGGAAAAGCAGAATAAAGAATTGGTCAGTAATATATCCCACGATCTGAAAACACCGATTACGGCTATTAAAGGTTATGTGGAAGGAATTATGGATGGTGTGGCGGACACGCCGGAAAAAATGGATAAATATATCAGGACGATTTATAATAAAGCCAACGATATGGACAGGCTGATTAATGAGCTGACCGTATATTCGGGAATTGATTCTAACCGCATACCATATCATTTTCACAAGATAGACGTCTCCGAATATTTTGGCGATTGCATAGAAGAAGTGGGGCTTGACTTAGAGTCAAAGAATATTGAATTGAATTATTCCAATCTGGTTACGCCTGGGACGCTTATTATTGCGGATCCCGAGCAGCTGAAAAGAGTAATCAACAATATTATTGGGAATAGTGTCAAGTATATCGATAAGAAAAAAGGAGAGATTGATATCCGTATTCTGGATGAGCTGGATTCTATTCGGGTAGAAATAGAGGATAATGGGAAAGGCATTGCAGCCAAGGATTTACCCAAAATATTTGAGCGTTTTTACAGAACGGATACATCCAGAAATTCAGCCCAGGGAGGAAGCGGGATAGGTCTTTCTATTGTAAAGAAAATTGTTGAGGATCACGGTGGATATATATGGGCTACCAGTAAGGAAAATGAAGGGACCTGTATGCATTTTGTAATCCGTAAATATCAGGAAATAGTGTGAAGAAAAGTTCTAAGGCGTCAAAAAACGCCGCCTAAGAACTTTTAAAGCCTGCAAAGCAAGCTATCTTCACACTTAGAAGAATACCTTGAAAAACAGGCATTCTTCATTCGGATTTGTGATTCCGCAAGGCGGAATCATGGGGTTAGCATAAAAATAAAATTTCGAAAGAGAGGAAAAAATGAGCAGAATTTTAATTATTGAGGACGAAGAAGCAATTGCGGATTTGGAAAAGGACTATCTTGAACTGAGCGGATTTGAGGTAAAAATTAAAAACGAGGGGGAAGAAGGACTCCAAACGGCTTTGTCCGAGGAATTTGACCTGATTGTACTTGACTTAATGCTGCCGGGAATGGACGGGTTTGAGATATGCAAACGCATCAGGGAGGAAAAGAATATTCCCATTATTATGGTCTCTGCCAAGAAAGATGACATTGATAAAATAAGAGGTTTAGGTCTTGGCGCCGACGACTATATGACCAAGCCCTTTAGCCCAAGCGAACTGGTTGCCAGAGTAAAAGCGCATATGGCAAGATATGACAGGCTGGTTGGTTCCACCCAGAAAAATAATGATATTATTGAAATCCGCGGTATCCGTATAGATAAGACGGCAAGAAGGGTGATTGTTGATGGTGTGGAAAAGGCGTTTACCGGGAAAGAATTTGACCTTCTCACTTTTCTGGCGGAGCATCCGAACCATGTGTATACCAAGGAAGAATTGTTCAGGGAAATATGGGACATGGATTCTATTGGAGATATTGCAACTGTTACGGTGCATATTAAGAAAATTCGGGAAAAGATTGAATACGATTCTGCAAAGCCTCAATACATTGAAACAATCTGGGGAGTAGGGTATCGGTTTAAGGTTTAAAAACATTAAGCGTTAAAAACAATAAGCGTTGAAAGCTTGAAGCCTGTTATGTGCTTTCCGGTAAGTTCCAGAAATATTTGCAGGTTTCACAGATAATGACCAGGGATAAGGGGCCTTTGACAATGCCCCAAACGCCAAATAAGTGAATACCGGCAAAAACCGCAAATAAAATGCCCACCGGCCAAACGCCTACACGCTCCCCAATCAGTTTGGGCTCTAAAAATTCACGAATGAGAGCGCAGAGCGCATAGAGAAGAAAGCATAATACCGCCTGCCAGTAATTTCCGCTAATCAAACGGAATATTGCCAGAGGTACAAGCATAATGCCGGTGCCAATAAAGGGAAGCATGTCCATAAAACCTGTGAGTATTCCATAAAGTATACCACTTTTCATTCCTGTGAAGGTGAGAGTAACTGCACATATGGTACTAATAATGCATAAAATAATAAGCTGTGCTTTCATAAATGTTTTGACATAAAACAAGACTTTCCTGCCCACATCACGAACGCCCTGAAAATCTTTATTTTCTTTCAGCTTTAGCAGGTATTTGTCGTAATCTTTCATGATAAGAAGTATGGCAATGATCATGACGGCAATAAAGCTGATAAAGCTTACAATGTTTTTCATATATCCTACGGATTTGCCCATAACCGCAGGTAAAACCTTGACTTCCAGATTTTCTGCAAAGACGTTCATTTGTTCAATAATAAAATTTTCAACCTGTGTGCCGTCTACGCCGAATTTTTGTTCTACCTTGCTACAGCAATCATCCAGTAAAAGGCACAGGTCTTTTTGGTAATCAGGTATACAGCCGGCGATTTTGCTGCTGTTGGCGATAAGGGAAGAAAAAATAAGCCAGAGAGATACGATAACCAGTGCGCAGAATGAAAATAAGATAAGTCCGGCCAGAATGGATTTGCGTATTTTAAGTTTCCTGTGAAGCGATAATACCAGTGGATTTAAAAGTCCTGCTAATAGAAAAGCAAGGAGAAAGGGAGAGACGATAGGGCTTATATATTTCATGACAAAATATACGGAAAGAATGACAATCGCCGCCGTTAAATACTTTTTCCCATTAGCTGTAAGATTAATTTTCATAAAATAACCACACCTTCTCCATAATATGCCTTTCATCCAATCCTTCATAATTACTAAATTTTCAATACGCTTTATGTATAAAAGCAAGTATGAATTTTTAGACTACCGGCGCTATTGGTAGTATGGATAATTTTCAATAAAATATGACAATATGAATTTAAATCCCGCTGGAAAAGAAAGGAAAAAATATTTCTCCCTCCGGCTGTTTTTCAAAAGTAATCTTTTCCCCTGATACAGGGTGGAATAAGGTAAGCTTATAGGCGCACAGCGCCACATTCCGGCAGCCGGTTCTTCGGCTGAGTTCTTTTGACAATTCGCCGCCATATTTCATATCTCCAAGAAGCGGCATACCCGCATGGGACATCTGGACCCTGATCTGATGATGACGGCCCGTTATCAGTCTGATATCAATGAGGGAGACTACTCCTAATTTGTTAGATTTAGCAAAATTTACCAAATCCGAATTCTCATCTAAAGCAAGCATTGTTTTAATAAGTTCAAAATCCAAAACAGCTTTTTTGGCCTGAGGAAAATCTTCTTTTACAACCACAGACCGGTTTGTCTTTGGATTTTTGTAGAGGTAATCTGTCAATGTTCCCCGTTCTACCTCCGGTTTTCCGTAAACCACCGCATAATAGAATTTTTGTATTTGTCCATTTGTAATTTGTCTGCCAAGCTCTGCGGATGCCTGCTTGGTTTTAGAAAAGACCAAAAGCCCGGAAACAGGCTGATCCAGTCTGTGGACTAGTCCAAGATAGGGCTCTTTTCTGCCTTTATATTCCGGCTTTCCTGCCAGATAGTTTTTCAGCTCGCTTACCATGTCCTGTTGGCCAACTCTGGCAGTCTGGGTAGCGATACCGGCCGGTTTATAAGCAATAATAATATGTTTATCTTCAAAAATAATATTTTTTTGCACGAAGGATTCCTTCCTTTTTATGGTGGGATTCAAACGATCCATAATAGTGTTCATGACGCCGGTATTCATTCTAAATAGCAAACGACATGAGAAATTCCGTTTACTATATGATAGCACAGGAGGACATTTTCAGGCAATATTGTTAAAAATGCCATTTACCGTAGGCAGAACGTATGAAGTATCTATTCAGCCAGGTCTGCGCATTTACTGCGCAGACCGTGAGAAAGCGTATATTATGCCAAGAGTGAATACAACAAAAGTAATGAGAAACTTTTGTATTTACAGTAAAATATTTTTCCTGCTATACTATTTTTAATATGAAGTCGGAAGTAGCGGGAAGGTAGAATATTGGCTAAGAAGGCAGGAAGTATATTTACAACTGCATATTTATTGCTGATTTTTGGAATATATCCTTTTTATATGCATCAGGGATATGTGGACATTGCGAAGGCAAAATACCATTTTTTCATTTACAGTTCTCTTGCAGTTCTTATGATACTGGCAGGTTTAGGGGCAGTTTATGGAGGCCGGAGATTATACTGCCGCATCAGAGAAAGGGAACCATATCTAACCAATTGGGATAGAATATCCTTAATAGATATGCTTGTAATACTTTATGCCACCGAGATATTTATTTCTTATACATTTTCATATGATAAAAAGGAGGCGCTTTTCGGAACAGAGGGCTGGTATATGGGAGTGGCCCTTTTGCTTACTTTGTGCGCCCTGTATTTTGGCATATCCAGGCTTTGGAATGGAGGCAGGGCGGTTTGGCATACGGCAGTTTTGGCCTCAGGCGTTGTGTTCTTGCTTGGGATTTTGGATCGGTTTTCCATTTATTTGATTCCCCTAAAGATACGGGACTCCGCCTTTATTTCCACTTTGGGGAATATTAACTGGTTTTGCGGATACCTTTCCATTGTAGCGCCGATTGGTATCAGTTTGTTTGTGATTGGAACAGGAAAGAAATGGATGTACGGAATTTATGCATTTATGGTGTTTGTGGCAGGATTTTGTCAGGGAGGAAGCAGCATTTTTCTTTTTTGGGCAGCATTGTTTTCCATTTTATTATGGATAGCCGTTAAAAAGAGGATGTGGATGGAAAATTATTTTTTACTGCTTTCTCTTTGGGGATTTTCCGCACAGGCAATGGATATGCTGCGGTTGATAATACCCGAGGGGTATAATTATGACACGGACAGCCTGTGTGTGCGAGTATCGTCTTCCCCTTTCCCCTTGCTTATTGGCGTAGGGGCTTTAGGGGCATATGGATTGCTCCGAATAAGGAAAACAGGAAAATTAAGCGAAAAAATACAAAGTATTATTCACAGAATAATGGTTATGACGTTGGCGGCAGGTATTTTATGGTACTTAATGTTAGCCTTGTTAAATTGTGGACAGAGATTTTCGCCTTCTGACCGGTTAGAGTTGTTTTCATTTGGGAAAACCTGGGGAAATGGCCGGGGGGCAGCCATTGCAGGAAGCCTGGAAGCATACCGGCAGATGCCTCTTTCCCGAAAGCTTCTGGGGGCCGGTCCGGATTGCTTTTCCGCTTATATTTACTCTCTGGAAGAAGTGGCGGCAATGCTCCGGGATAATTTTGGAAGCAGCCGGCTAACGAATGCCCATAACGAATTGCTTACCTGTTTGATTAATACGGGCATTTTGGGAACATGCCTGTATGTTGGCATTTTTGTTGCTTTTGCAGGGAGCTGCATGAGGAAGGGGAAAGAAAATCCTGCGCTTTATCTGTTTGTAGTGTGTATAACGTGCTATTTCGTTCATAACATGATAAGCTTCGCCCAGGTATTAAATTTCCCGTTTTTATTTCTTTTACTTGGGATGGGAGAAAATTTGAAGTTGACAAAATGAAATTTTTTGCCTACAATCATGTTACAATCCGCATAAGGCGGAGTGCTAATCAAATGAAACGTAGCGTAGAAAAGGACTAGTACGGATAGGAACCTTCCAGAGAGAAAATCTCTTTGGTAAAGCTGAATTTCAGACGCCAAAGAAGCTGAAAGATTTTTAAGTGAAATATCCGGAACCTGCCTTGGAGCTCTGTGTGAACACGCCGAACATGTTAAATAATGGTATTGCAGGTTTGACTGGTAATGCATATAAATAGATATGAAATAAGGAAAGCGTTTAAGCACAGCGTAGCACCGGCGTTAACGGTAAGAAAAGAGAATGTTTATAATGCATTAAGTAGGGTGGTACCGCCGGATTCCGGTCCCTTTGGGGTGGAGAGGTGTGCCACCCTTTCTATTATAGCTGCCCGGAATAAGCAGAGCCTTGTCAGTACAGCCCATGGACTGTGCAATTGCAAAGGCAGTTACGGTTATGTTAAACACATTTGTTTCTGTAATTTAAATCAAAGGCTGTACGGAAAAGAGGAGAAAATGGCTGAAAAAAAATTGGTAGAGGCAATTACATCTATGAGCGAAGATTTTGCCCAGTGGTATACGGATGTGGTAAAAAAAGCGGAGCTTATCGATTATTCTAATGTAAAGGGCTGTATGGTTATCAAACCCGCCGGATATGCCATCTGGGAAAATATTCAAAGGCAGCTGGACGAAAGGTTTAAGGCAACAGGCGTAGAGAATGTATACATGCCTATGTTTATTCCTGAGAGCCTTTTGCAGAAGGAAAAGGATCATGTGGAAGGCTTTGCACCTGAGGTTGCGTGGGTGACCCATGGCGGATTAAATCCTCTTCAGGAAAGAATGTGCGTAAGGCCTACTTCGGAAACCCTGTTTTGCGATTTTTATAAGGGAGATATTCATTCTTATCGCGACCTGCCAAAGGTGTATAACCAGTGGTGCAGCGTGGTTCGCTGGGAAAAGGAGACAAGGCCTTTCCTGCGCTCCAGGGAATTTTTGTGGCAGGAGGGGCATACGGCTCATGCAACCGCAAAAGAGGCTGAGGAGAGAACGGAACAGATGCTGAATGTATATGCGGATTTCTGTGAGGAAGTGTTGGCAATACCTGTGATAAAAGGGCGCAAAACGGAGAAGGAAAAATTTGCCGGAGCCCATGCCACTTACTCGATAGAGGCGCTTATGCATGACGGAAAAGCGCTTCAATCCGGAACCAGCCATAATTTTGGAGATGGTTTTGCAAGAGCCTTTGGCATCCAGTTTACGGATAAGGATAACCAGTTAAAGTACGTACATCAAACCTCCTGGGGAGTTTCCACCAGAATCATCGGCGCGATTATTATGGTTCACGGGGACGATTCGGGGCTGGTGCTTCCGCCTAAGATTGCGCCTACCCAGGTTATGATTATACCGATTCAGCAAAAGAAGGAAGGGGTTCTCGATAAGGCGTATGCGCTTTGCGAAAAGCTTGGCAGTTTCCGCGTAAAGGTGGATGATAGTGATAAGAGTCCGGGGTGGAAGTTTTCCGAGCAGGAGATGCGCGGTATTCCGCTGCGTGTGGAGATCGGGCCTAAGGATATTGAGGCAGGAAAATGTATCATTTGCCGCCGGGATACCAGGGAAAAGGTTGAGGTAGAGCTGGAGCAGCTGGAAAAAACAGTGGAAGAGCTGCTTAACAAAATGCAGACGGAAATGCTCGAGAGGGCAAAGAAGCATTTGGAGGAACATACCTACACAGCATTGAATAGAGAAGAGTTTGAAAATACTTTTGCGGAGAAAACCGGTTTTGTGAAGGCAATGTGGTGTGGGGAGACGGCCTGCGAGGAAGCCATTAAAGAAAATATGGCGGTAACCAGCCGCTGTATGCCATTCAAACAGGAGTGCCTGTCGGAATCTTGTGTTTATTGTGGAAAACCTGCCAGGAAGATGGTATATTGTGGGAAAGCTTATTAAACAATCCTCCGGCGCCTAAGGCGTGAAAAAGAGATGAAGACTTTCTGAGGCGTAAAGGAAAGCCGCCTATGCCGGGGAGTATGACCAGATATTATGAAATCAGAAGGAGAGCGGATACAGTGATCATTCAATTGCCTGAAAAGGTAAGGTACATTATTGGTTCCATCAGGAAAGCCGGTTATGAGGCGTTTGCCGTAGGAGGCTGTATCCGCGATTCCGTTTTAGGACGGGAACCTGACGACTGGGATATCACGACTTCCGCAACACCCCGGCAGGTGAAAGGCATTTTCGGGCATACCATAGACACCGGCATACAACACGGAACAGTTACGGTAATGCTTGAACGGGAAGGCTTTGAGGTGACCACCTACCGCATTGACGGTAAATATGAGGATGGGCGGCATCCGAAGGAAGTGACTTTTACCCCAAGCCTTTTTGAGGATTTAAAGCGGAGAGACTTTACAATCAATGCGATGGCCTACAATGATGAGGCCGGCCTGGTGGATGTGTTTGGCGGAATAGATGATATAAAAAGGAAGGTCATCCGCTGCGTGGGGGAACCCAAAGAGCGGTTTGGGGAGGACGCTCTCAGGATGATGCGGGCCGTGCGATTTTCGGGACAGCTGGGATATGAGATTGAAGCAAATACGGCAGGGGCCATCAGGGAATTAAATACGAATTTAAAGTATGTCAGCGCTGAAAGGATTCAGACGGAGCTGGTAAAGCTGGTCACATCCCCCCACCCGGAAAAGTTACGCCTTGCCTATGAGACAGGAATTACACAGGTGATACTGCCGGAGTTTGACATATGCATGAAAACGGATCAAAATAATCCCCATCACTGCTATAAGGTAGGGGAGCATATATTAAAATCTATGGAAGAAATAGAGCCTGATAAGATGCTGCGGTTGGCTATGCTGTTTCATGATATTGGAAAGCCAAAGAAGATCACATTAGATGAAAAAGGTATCCATCACTTTCATGGGCACCCCGCCGTGTCGTCGGAAATGGCACGAGACATTTTAAAAAGATTAAAATTTGACAACCGAACGATTTATTTTGTAACAAAGCTGGTGAAATATCATGATTATGATGTAAAACCTGATCCCGCTGGAGTCAGGCGGGCAATTTTGAAAACAGGGGAGGATATTTTTCCCCTTTTATTTCAGGTAAAGGCGGCGGATATCAGGGCGCAAAGCGCTTATATGCGTGAGGAGAAGGAAGAAAAGCTTAAAGCCGTTTACCAGGTTTATCACCAAATTATTTCCGAAAAGCAGTGTGTTTCCCTGAAGGATCTGGCCGTTACGGGAAAAGATTTGATTGAGGAGACAGGAATGCAGGCGGGGCCCGAACTGGGGGAAGCGTTAAAAAAGTTATTAGATTTTGTTGTGGAGGATCCTTCCCGAAACAAAAGGGAGATCCTTTTAAAAGCAGTGAAGGAATTTCAGTAATACTTCAGACCGGTCATTCATATGATAGGATATGACACAAATTGGGGGTAATCATTGTGAATGACAGAAGCGTCAGTCTGCTGGAAAATTATGATATAGAGGTGCTTCGTACTTGGAGAGGGCGGGGCGCTATTCTTTGTGAAACGAGGCAGGGCACTCTTATATGGAAGGAATATACCGGCCATAAGGAAAAGGCTGTTTTTCAGGATGCGCTGCTTACCATGATCAGGGAAAGAGGATTTGGGAATGTAGAAGGCATTCTTAAAAATAAAGAGCAGGAGCTTTTAACACAGGATCAGGATGGAACTTTTTACATTCTTAAGACTTATTGTGAGGGGCGGGAATGTAATGTTAAGGATATGGATGAATGCCGGCAGGCAGCCGAAATGCTTGCGCGGTTTCACAAGGTATCCTATATGGAGGACTCTTTTAATGGCGGCAGTATGTCCCATCCTGCTCATATAGAGTTTGATAAGCATAATAAGGAGCTGCGCAGAGTCAGGAAATATTTGAAAGAGCGGAGTCAGAAGACGGATTTCGAAATATATCTGATGAGAAATTATGACTACTTTTTTAACCTGGCATTACAAATAACGGAAGAGCTGCGGTTTTACCAAAATAAGATGGAGAACCGGTTTGTGTGCCATGGGGACTATCAGCATCACAATGTCATCATTTCCGAGGATGGAATGCATTTGATTAATTTTGAAAAATGCGTTTTTGACTCTCCTGTCAGAGATTTATATCTGTTTATGCGAAAGCTGCTGGAAAAGAGCAATTGGACGCAAAGCGTGGGATTTGAGCTGGTGGGCTCTTATGAGAAGATAAGACCTATAGCAAAAGAAGAATATCTGCAGCTTTATTATAGGCTGGCCTATCCGGAAAAGTTCTGGAAAATTGTCAATTTTTATTATAATTCAGGAAAAGCATGGATTCCAGGTAAGAACCTGGAAAAATTGTGTAAGATAACCGAGCAGGAAAAAGATAAAAGGGAATTCCTGGATAAATTTAAGCTGCGTTATGGGCTTTGTCCTGTGGAAATGTAGAGCTGGCAATTTTTTGTAAGCGTTTGACTAATTTCGGGTAAGTGATATACTGTAAGTCAGAAAGAGAATGAAACGAATAATTGGCACGGCATAGCGAGTACTATTTTTGCTATGCAGGGGGTATGATGATGAATAGAAATAATATACAAAAGTTGATAAAACCTGTTCTTTGTGGGCTGTGCCTTATATTGACAGGATGCAGCGCCGCCAGCCTAGCCCACGAGTCTACTTTTGCAAGCTCTTATGAGAATGGAGAGGAAGAAGAAGCCGTAGATATTTATACTTCTGACGCATCGGTGATTATTGAAGGTACGAATGAGGAAGAACAAACTATTACGGTGCACCTGGTTAACAGAAATGAGAGTAGAACTTTAAATTATAGTGGCGCCACGCTTATCTGCGATAAATATGGAAGCGCTATAACAATGGCGCAGCTTAAGGCCGGAGATATTGCAGATATTTCTTATAATGATGAGCTGGAAAAGGTAGGAACCATTAATCTGTCTAAAGATGCCTGGAGCTATGAAGGGATAGACAGATATATTTTGGATGCAGGTAACCAGAGCGCGGCAATTGGAGATGAAATGTACAGCATTGGCGGAAATGTAATGGTATTTTCAGATGGGAAAATAATTGATACTTCCCAGATTATCCGTCATGATGTGCTTTCCTTTCATGGAGTGGATCATAATATTATGAGCATTACGGTGGATAAAGGGCATGGGTACTTGAAGCTTGAAAATGAGGATGCCGTTTTGGGAGGATGGATAGAGATTGGACAGGCAGTAATTTCTCAGATTGCTCCTGATATGCTGTTTACGGTACCGGAGGGAAGCTACACAGTCAGACTCAATGCGGATGGTGTGGATGAAATCAGGGAAGTGACCATTGGGAGAAATAAGGAAACGGTTTTGAACCTTGAGGATATTGAAATTCCCGAGCCTGAGGACGGTACCGTAATATTTGAAATTACCCCGACACCCTCGGCGGTGTATGTGGATGATGTGAAGATAGAAACGAAATATCCGGTGAAACTGGCAGTAGGGCTCCATCAGGCTACGGCAGAGGCTTCGGGTTATGAAACTCTGTCACAGTACTTTCAGGTGGAGGGAGGCAGAACCACTGTTAAGATGAATTTAGTGGAGAGAGCCACTGTTTCAGGGAACAGCGTTACCAATAATGTGGAGGAAGAAAAAAAGACCAATACGGTTACCATCGATACGCCTGCGAATGTTGAAGTATATCAGGATAATCTCTATATGGGGATTGCACCGGTTACTTATGATAAGACGCCGGGAGAACACACGATTACCTTAAGAAGAACGGGCTATATTACCAGGAGCTACAGTATAAATATTGCGGATGATGACAAGGATGTCACTTATTCCTTCCCGGATTTGGATCCTGAAAATAGCGATAGTACGGTAAGTGGCAATAATGTTGATAAAAATACGGTAAGCGGCAATAATCTTGACGAAGATAAGGATAAAAATGAAAAACGTCAGGAAAGCGCAGGGAACCAAAGCAGTTCAGGTAATAATACAGGTAACAATAATAATTCAGGGAATACAAACAATACAGGCAATAGCGGCAATACGGACAATAATGATCATACGGGAAATGAAAATGATGATAATACGGTAAGCGGCAATACGGTAAGCGGCAACGCACTTGACGGGGATTCAAATTTGCCTGAAAATGATTAATGCTATATGGACAGGAAAAAGCTTTTGCGGTTTGATTTGCTTAAGCGCAGGAAAGGTTATATTGTTACTTTAAAAATGTATAAAATGTTTTGGACCGGGGAAATATACCTTGACAAATATACCCAGAGACGATATATATAGATATAGGCGTTTCAAGAAGAGACATCTGAAAACACTCATATAATAATAGAGGAGGAGTTTGAAATGAACAAAACAGAGTTAGTTGCTGCAATGGCAGAACAGGCTGGCTTATCCAAGAAGGATGCGGAGCAGGCTTTAAAGGCTTTTATTGATGTTGTATCAGCAGAATTAAAGAAAGATGGAAAGGTTCAGTTAGTTGGTTTTGGTACTTTCGAAGTGTCCAAGAGAGCAGCAAGAGACGGCAGAAATCCCCGTACAGGTGCGGTAATGCCTATTCCGGCATCAAAGGCTCCTAAGTTTAAAGCAGGAAAGGCTTTAAAGGATATGATCAACGAATAAGATAAAGTAATTAGGGAACCTGCTTTGTGCAGGTTCTTTTTATGCAATAAGCCGATTCGCGAAGCGTGTCGGCGTTTGCTTGCAGCAGTGCTGCAAGCAAAGTTTGCGATATGCAGGGGGTATAGAAATGAGATTGGATAAATATTTAAAAGTTTCCCGGTTAATCAAGAGAAGAACAGTTGCCAATGAAGCCTGTGACGCGGGAAGGGTTTTTATTAATGACAGGCCTGCTAAGGCATCGGCAGATGTAAAAGTTGGAGATGTTATTACGATTGCTTTTGGCAATAAGGATGTGAAGGTAGAAGTACTGAATGTACAGGAAACAGTGAAAAAAGAGGAAGCAAAAGAGCTGTTTAAATATTTATAGACAAAAATTTGTTGGCTCATAAAAAAGTGATTCTATATTGACAAGTTCTCTAATATAATTTTTTAAAGGGATTTACGGGGTATTGACAGCATGGAGGATTCATATGGAAGAGCTGACAAATGTAAATAAACGAGCACATAAGCTAATGCTGAACAATAGAAGAACATGTAATTTGACAGGTATAAATGATGTATTGTCTTTTGATGAAAATGAAATAATTCTGGAAACGGAACAAGGTATGTTAATGATCAAGGGAAATGAATTACATGTAAGCAGGCTTACCCTGGATAAGGGAGAAGTGGATGTGGACGGAAGGGTTGACAGCTTCACTTATTCGGAACAGGCGGGGATTGGCGCTAAGGGAGAGTCATTGCTGGCAAGATTGTTTAAGTAGGTGTTTATGAGCCCGGATATTGTAAATGAGGTAACATTTTTGCTGCATTCCTTTTTGCTGGGAATTGCAATTACTTTTGCTTATGATGGCTTTTTGATTTTGCGCAGGCTGGTGCGCCACAGTCTTTTTTTGATTTCTCTGGAGGACATGATCTTTTGGATTGCCTGTGCAATCGGCGTTTTTTATATGCTTTATGAGGAAAATAATGGAGTTTTAAGGTGGTTTGCGGTGTTTGGAGCAGCTATTGGAATGCTTGTATATAAAAAAAGCGTCAGCTCGCTGTTTGTAAATATTTTGACCACAATAATAGAGCGTATATTTCATGTATTTTTTTGCTTTTTGCGGTTTATTCTTAGACCGGCTCGGTTTTTAGGGAAAAAAACAGGTTTGCTTTTCGGGCGTTTTTTCCGGAAAGGAAAGAAAGCGGGGAAATATTTAAAAAACAAGTTGACGGGTAAGTTGAAATTACTTAAAATAACATTATCTAAGCATTAAGGGGAGTCGCCCTCGAAATGGGCAGCTGGAAAATGAAGGGATAAAAATATAATGGCAAGAGTGGTTGCACATAGAAGAAGGCGGCAGAACCGTTTTGGCATGTTTTTGGTTTTCATGGTCGTGATCATGCTGCTTGTTGTGGTAGCGTTTAACAGTGTGGAGCTTATGGCGAAGCAGGAAACCTACCATCAAAAAGAAGCGGCATTGGAGGAACAGATTGCGGCGGAAGAAGAACGCGCGCTGGAAATAGAAGAGTTTGAAAAGTATACGCATACCAAGAAATATATTGAGGAAATAGCAAGAGATAAGCTTGGTTTGGTGTATGAAGGCGAAATTGTATTTAGAGATGAAAATTGAGGCAGGCTGTCCGTTGCGGGATAGCCTGTTTTGTTTAACATTAGACAGGCAGGGCCAAAATGGCGTTTGTTGTCAAAATATTTTCTGATTTCACGGTTTGTTTTTGACAAAATATTTTTTATATACCGTGTATAATAATCCCTTGCAGGAGGGAGCGGTTATGAGGAAACAGGTATTAAGCGAAAGAGAAGAATTTAACAGCATACTACCGGAATACGGACGTAGAAAACTGCTTACCTACGCAGATTCCATCAGGGAGTTGGCGGAAAGTTTCAGAGAGACGGAGAATAACAGAGAAAAAACGGATATAGCATTAGAGAGTGACAGAAGAGACTACATATGGCAGAAACGCCTCAACGAAAATAAAGATTTGATGGTTGCGCATCTTCAGGAGATGGCCCAGATTATGACGCAGCTTGCGGAGGAATCCAGAAGATGTATTCCTATGGGGGAAAGGCGGTTTAAGCAGGTTTCCCATGCGCTCAGGGAGGTGGAGATTCAGCTTAAAAATCTGTACTTGATTGAAAATGAGTCAGGCCGTATGGAAGTTACGCTTACCATGAGAAATATAAAGAAAAATAATTTGTCTTCGGAGGAAATTGGAGATTTACTTTCGGTTCTTTTGAACATGCGTCTTGTAGGCGCCCAGGATAACGCTTTTTTTGTGGGGACAGACTGGGAAACTTTTTATTATGTGGAAGAAGCCAAATTCCATGTTTTGACAGGAGTTGCGAAGGCAACGAAAGAGACAGAAAAGATTTCGGGGGATAATTATGCTTTTTTTGAGACAAATATGGGAAATCTTACGGTAGTACTTTCAGACGGTATGGGATCCGGCGAAAAAGCGAATAATGACAGCACTATGGTGGTAGAGCTGATGCAAAAGTTTTTAGAAGCGGGTTTTCAAATGGAAATAGCAATACAGATGATTAACAGCGCATTACTTGCAGGAGGGGAAAATTCCAATATGTCCACGCTGGATCTGTGCAGTATGGATTTGTACAGTGGAGAGTGTCATTTTGTTAAGGTGGGCAGCGCTAGCTCTTATATCAAAAGGCAGCATTTGGTGGACAGAATTTCATCAGGCAATCTTCCCATGGGGGTTTTTAAAAAGCCGGATATAGAGGCGGTAGGAAGAACCTTAATGGATGGAGATTATATTGTTATGGTTTCCGATGGCATATTAGACGCCCTTTCCCAGGGAATCGGGGAGGACATGCTTTCAGAATTAATTGGCAATACGAACTTGGAAAACCCGGGAGAGATGGCAAATGCAATATTAAATTTTTGTATTCATCAAAGCAGGGGCAGGGTTCGGGATGATATGACAGTGCTGGTAATTGGGATTTGGAAACGGCAATAAATAGCCGGGCAATAAATAGGTGATTGACATTTTAGAGATTTGAGCTATATTATAAGATATGGTTAAGAAAGTAATGGATTATGTGAATAGATATCGTATGATAGAGCAGGGAGATACGATAGTGGCAGGAATTTCAGGGGGCGCAGATTCTGTTTGCCTCCTTTTTTTGCTGATGGAAATTCAAAAGCAGGTTTCCTTTGACCTGGAAGTGGTGCATGTGAACCATGGTATACGTCAGGATGCGGCGCAGGATGCGCTTTTTGTACAAGAGCTTTGCAGGAAGCTGGAGGTTCCTTTTCATCTTGTGGAAGAAAATGTGAAGGAAAGAGCAAGAGAAAACGGGACTTCCGATGAGGAGGAAGGAAGAAAAATAAGATATCAGGCTTTTGAGGGGGCGCTGGGAGGCAGGAAAGGAAGGATTGCGGTTGCCCATAACGGCAATGACCGGGCGGAGACCGTGCTGTTTCATCTGTTCCGGGGAACAGGGCTTACGGGGGCAAGCGGTATACGCCCGGTAAATGGAAAGGTGATTCGTCCGCTTTTATGTGTGCAGCGCAAGGAGATAGAGGCATGGCTTTTGAAAAAGGAAATTGGTTTTTGCAGGGATAGTACCAATGATCAGGATATTTACACCAGGAACCGTATCAGGCATCATATTTTGGCGTATGCGGAAAGGGAAGTCTGTAAAGGCGCGGTGGTAAATATGAACCGGGCGGCAGAGCAGCTTCTCGAGGCGGAGGAATATATCGGCAGGCAGACAAAGGACGCCTTGAAAAGATGCGTGCAGGCAGGCGGGGAGCAGGGGACGGTTGAAATCAGAATACCCGAGCTTTTTAAGGAGGACGAATATCTGCGGGGACGCATTTTACTTGAGAGTGTTGCCATGGCAGCCGGATGTAAGAAAGATATTACGGCGGCTCATATTAAGGGGATGGAGTCTCTTTTTAGGGGAACAGGCAGTAGAGAGCTTCACTTACCATATCATCTTGCGGTTTATAAAAAATATGATTTGGGTATGATAAAAAAGAGGGATAAAGCGGAGAAAGATAAGCCGGTTTTGCCTTTGGCGGAATATGAGGTGGGGGCCTGCTTTCCTTCCTCGGTATGTGTGCCGGGGTTAGGAAAGGTGGAGCTTACTCTTACGGAGCCTTTTTGCCGGAATTCACAAAATATTCCGGAAAAAACATATACGAAATGGTTTGATTATGATAAAATATCTTCGGCTATTGTGTTTCGAACCAGAAAATCCGGAGATTATTTTATGATCAACAATGGGATGGGACGTAAATCGCTGCAGGATTTTTTTGTAAATGAAAAAGTCCCCAGACAGGAGCGGAATAAGATTTATTTGCTGGCAGAGGGTTCCCATGTGATATGGATACCAGGTTACCGAATCAGCGACTATTATAAAGTACATAAGAATACCCGTACGGTTTTACAGGTAAGAGCCGTAGAGCGTGAGGGATAAGTACCGGCGGCGTTTAAGTATGCCGCCATAAGAAGAAAGGAGTCTTTGAAATGGCTGAAAAAATTAGAGTACTGTTATCTGAGAAGGAAGTGGACGCTAAAATACAGGAGATTGGCGAGCAAATCAGCAAAGACTATGCAGGAAAGCAGGTTCACCTTGTATGCGTGTTAAAGGGCGGAAGCTTTTTTATGTGCGAGTTAGCCAAAAGGATTACCGTGCCGGTTTCTCTGGATTTTATGTCGGTTTCAAGTTATGGCAGTGAAACCAAATCCAGCGGCGTGGTGAGGATTGTAAAAGATTTGGATGAACCGCTGAAAGGGAAAAATGTTATTGTAATAGAAGACATTGTAGATTCCGGGCGTACTTTAAGCTATCTTTTGGATATGCTTAAAGATAGAGGGCCTGAAAGCCTTAAGCTTTGTACTTTGCTGGATAAGCCGGATCGGAGAGTTGTGGATGTGAATGTAGATTATACGGGATTTCAGATACCTGATGAGTTTGTGGTAGGATATGGGCTTGATTATGACCAAAAATACAGGAACCTTCCTTACATTGGGATAGTGGAATTTGAGTAAGAAAGTTTTTTCGGAGAAAATATGATTGCAGTACCGCAAGGAAAGTCTGCGGTATGCAGGGGGTAAGAAATTGAATAAGAGAAATAAAGGATATAGTGCGTATTTTGTACTGGTGTTGTTATTGCTGGCATTGCTTGTTATCCCAAATCTGTTAGACAATAACCAGGTTGAGTATACCAGGGGAGAATTAATAGAAGATTTGGAAAAGGGCAATGTGGTGTATGCCAGTATTTCCCCCAGCCGGGAGACGCCTACCGGCGAGGTGGATTTTATATTGAGCGAAGGACCAAGCAGAACTTTGTATGCAACGGATGTGAGGGAAATTGAAGAGCTGCTGATTTCCTACGGGGTAGATCCGGAGGTAAAGAAGGTACAGGAGGAAAGCTGGTTTTTAACAAGCGTATTTCCGGTACTGCTTGCCATCATCGTAATGGTATTTTTCTTTGTGATGATGAACAGCCAAAACACAGGCGGCAACAGCAAAATGATGAATTTTGGCAAGAGCCGGGCAAGACTTTCCATGGGAGACGGAAAGATTATGCTGAAGGATGTAGCCGGCCTTAAGGAAGAAAAAGAAGAGCTGGAAGAAATTGTGGAGTTTTTAAAAGAGCCTGCCAAATTTACCAGGGTGGGAGCAAGGATTCCCAAAGGGGTGCTTTTAGAAGGAGCGCCGGGCACAGGTAAGACGCTGCTTGCCAAGGCAATTGCAGGGGAGGCGGGCGTACCTTTCTTTAGTATTTCCGGTTCTGACTTTGTGGAAATGTTTGTAGGTGTAGGCGCGTCCAGAGTCAGGGACTTGTTTGAGGATGCAAAGAGGCATGCACCGTGTATTGTGTTTATAGATGAGATTGATGCAGTGGCAAGACGCCGGGGAACCGGCATGGGCGGCGGACATGACGAGAGAGAGCAGACCTTAAACCAGTTACTTGTTGAGATGGACGGATTTGGTGTGAATGAAGGGATTATTGTGCTGGCAGCTACAAACCGTGTGGATATTTTGGATCCCGCGATTCTGCGGCCGGGGCGCTTTGACAGGAAGATTAGCGTTAACAGACCGGATATCGGCGGCCGGGAAGATATTCTTAAGGTACATGCCAGAAATAAACCTCTTGCGGAAGACGTTGATTTAAAACAGATTGCGCAGACAACGGCAGGATTTACCGGAGCGGATCTTGAAAACCTTTTGAATGAAGCTTCTATTGTGGCGGCTAAGGAAAACAGGAGCTTTGTGAAACAGGAGGATATTAAAAAAGCGTTTATTAAAGTTGGAATTGGCGCCGAAAAGAAGAGCCGTATCATTACGGATAAGGAAAAGAAAATTACGGCTTATCATGAAGCCGGTCATGCAATTTTATTTCATGTACTGCCGGACGTAGGCCCTGTATACACGGTTTCTATTATTCCTACGGGGCTTGGGGCGGCAGGCTATACGATGCCGCTTCCTGAAAGAGATGAAATGTTTATCACAAAGGGTAAAATGCTGCAGGATATTATGGTATCTTTAGGCGGACGAATTGCGGAAGAAATTATATTTGACGATATTACAACGGGAGCATCCAGCGACATCAAAAAAGCCACCCAGGCTGCAAGAGATATGGTAACCAGGTACGGTATGTCAGAAAATATTGGCGTTATCAACTATAACAGCGATGACGACGAAGTATTTATTGGCAGAGATTTGGCCCACGCTAAGAGCCATAGCGAATTGATATCGGGTGAGATAGACAAAGAGGTAAAGAACATTATCGATGAATGTTATGGGAAAGCAAAAGCCATTATTTTAGAGCATGTGCAGGTGCTTCATGATTGTGCGGCTCTACTCCTTAAGAAAGAAAAAATTGGTAGAGATGAATTTGAAGGTTTATTTCATGTGAATGATACTTCACCGGAAGCTTTTTTTGAAAGTTGACTGTAAACATTGCACAAAAATGATGGGTCAAATTTGTAATATTTGTGAATCGTGGGTATTTACGCAAAAGTGGGGGTATGGTATTATACTACTTGTAACCCCCCAATACATTATATAGTTTTTTGCTATACCCCCATAAGAAAGAAATACCTTCTCTAAAAAGGACAGTAAGTAAAATTACTGTCTTTTTTACGTATGCGGTTAGGCGGTTGACGAACTTCCTTAAAATAGTGTAATATAAGGTGTGCATAATTTTTAAAGGAGTGGAGCTATTAGTATGGATTTTGAGAGGTTGATGAAAGCGGAGCGGACCAGGCAGTATATATCAGGTATGCGGCCTGTTTTTAATCGAAAAGCTTTGTTTAGCGATACGACGGAGGATTATTTATCTCCGCCGGAGCCCAATCCTTATTCGCAGGTGACAATCAGGTTTCGGGCGGATTTGAACAATGTAGATAGAGTTTTTTTGGTAAACCGAGACGTTAGGCATTTAATGCTGAAGGAAAGCTGCGATGATAATTTTGATTTTTTTGCCTGTCAGGTAGAAGTGGAGGATGAAGAGTTCTCCTACTATTTTGAGGTACAGGTGGGTAAAATAAAATGTATATACGATGCCAGGGGAGTGGCGAAAGAGGCCCTGCCCGAGTATGCCTTTCGGATAATTCCAGGGTTTAAGACGCCAAGATGGGCGAAGGGAGCGGTTATATACCAGATATATGTAGACCGTTTTTACAATGGAGATTCCACAAATGATGTACTGACTTCCGAATATGAATATATTGGGGATAAGACCGTGAGGGTGGAGGACTGGGATAAATATCCGGCCGTAATGGGGGTGCGTGAGGTTTACGGCGGGGATCTGCAAGGAGGTCTTGATAAGATGGATTATCTGGAAGAACTTGGGATAGATGTGATTTATTTTAATCCTTTGTTTGTTTCACCTTCCAATCACAAGTATGATATACAAGATTATGATTATATCGATCCCCATATTGGGAAAATAATCAGCGATGAGGGTGAGCTGCTGTCTGAGGGGTGCAGGGAGAACCGTTTTGCATCCAGATATATTGACAGGGTTACCAACAAAAAGAATTTAGAGGCCAGTAATGAGCTGTTTGCCGAAGTGGTGAAGGAGGCTCACAGGCGGGGAATAAGGGTAATTCTTGATGGTGTGTTTAACCACTGCGGCTCCTTTAATAAATGGATGGACAGAGAAAGAATCTATGAGAATGTAGAAGGTTACGAAAAGGGAGCGCACATCTGTAAGGAAAGTCCTTATAATGGATACTTTCAGTTTTATAATGAGAATGACTGGCCTTATAACGGAAGCTATGACGGATGGTGGGGGCATGATACCCTGCCAAAGTTAAATTATGAGACTTCAAAGGAATTGTTTGATTATATTATGTATGTTGCCGCAAAATGGGTTTCCCCTCCTTATAATGCGGACGGATGGCGGCTGGATGTGGCGGCGGACTTAGGCCATAGTCCGGAATTTAACCATTACTTTTGGCAGGAGTTCAGAAAAGCCGTAAGGCAGGCAAACCCGAACGCTATTGTGCTGGCAGAGCATTACGGCAATCCAAGGGAATGGCTGAATGGTAAAGAGTGGGACACGGTCATGAACTATGATGCATTTATGGAGCCCGTAACATGGTTTTTGACAGGTATGCAGAAACACAGCGATGATTATAGAGGGGATATGTTTGGAAACACCGATAATTTTATGGGTTCCATGCGGCATTATATGGCAAGCTTTACTACGCCTTCGCTACAAATTGCAATGAATGAGCTCTCTAATCATGATCATTCCAGATTTTTGACCAGAACAAACAGGAAAGTGGGAAGGACAAATACACTGGGTGCGCAGGCGGCGGATGAAGGGGTTAATAAAGCCGTGCTGCGGGAAGCGGTAGTCATTCAGATGACCTGGCCGGGAGCGCCTACTATTTATTATGGGGATGAGGCAGGCGTGTGCGGCTTCACTGATCCGGACAGCAGAAGGACTTATCCCTGGGGGCATGAGGATCAGGAATTGATACAATTCCATAAAGAAATGATTCGCATTCATAAGGAAAATCAGGAGATACGTACCGGTTCCCTGAAATATATAGACGGGGATTATAATATATTGGGTTATGGAAGATTCAACAGAAAAGAGGCTATTGTTGTGTTGGTAAACAACAATGATCATGAGGTAACCAGAGAGTTTTCCGTCTGGCATCTGGGAATTCCCAAGAAAAGTATCGTGAAGCGTGTGATGCTCACTACGGAGGAAGGCTATAGCACGGAAGAATGCGAATATCCGGTGATAGCAGGAAAAATGAATATTACCCTTCCGAAAACATCTGCGATTGTGTTTAAGTACCATAGGAAATTCAGAGGTAAGGGTTCAGGTTTATAAAGTGATAGCGGGAGGTGCGAAAATGCATAGGAAAATCGTATCGTTGACAATTTTTATTTGCAGCCTGGCTGTTTTGATGATATCTATACGGTTATTTTGGAATATGGGCGTTTATGCGGATGAATATAATACAACGCCTGGCGTCGTGTGCGGTGGAGAATTTTGGCTTTTAATGGATTGGCTGCGACTTTTGCTTTCAGGAATGGCAGCAGTGCTTTCCGGAATAGTATTTTTCCGGAAAGCATAAAGAAACGTATGCTGTGAGAATATTCAGCCAAGTACATCCACAGAGCGTATTTAAAAAATCATTCCTGCCGTCTGCACGTCCTGGAGCGTGGAAGGCGACGGGATTAAAGCAGTGCGGTTTTGTGGCAGTGGTTCCCATTTTTAAATAGCATTATCATTTCTCTTGTAAGGCTTACATAGTCATCCTCCAAATCGATTTCATCAGGTGCATACCATCCGGCTTCCGCAAGCTCGTTGGTATCCAGGGTGATCCGGTCGGAGCCGTCAAGTTCGCAGAAAAATCCCATAAGCAGGCTGCCGGAAAAGGCCCAGGGCTGGCTTTTATAATAGCGTATATTTTTTACCTTTAGGCCTACCTCCTCCATCACCTCTCTTTCCACGGTCTGCTCCGCGCTTTCACCGATTTCCGTAAAACCGGCAATAAGAGCGTAATTTGCGTAGGCCCGGCCGGCATATTTACTCATCAATAGTTTATTCCCATTGAGAACGCCGACAATTACCGCAGGAGAGATCCTGGGATAAACCATATTATGGCAGTCAGAACAAAACAGCATTCTTTCTTTGTGGTCGGGGCTCATTTTATGTCCGCACCGTCCGCAAAACCGGTTTGCCTGATACCAAATAAAAAGGTGGTGGGCGGTGATACCTGCAAAAGCGCTGTGCTTTGAACCTGCGGAGCGAAAAATGCGCACATCCTCGTAATGATAATCCGGCAGAGAAAGAGGAATATCCGCCTTATTTTGTTCCGGTTCCAGGCCGGGGAATGCCAGAAAATATTTGTAATTGTCTATACAAAATAAATAGTAATACACATAGTGAAATCCTGCCATTTCCTTTAAAGTGGGATACCGAAGCTTCCCCTCCCAAAAACGCAAAAGAACCGTATTCTTATAAAAAACAAAGATAAAATCATTTTCCGCCGGTTTTACATCGTGATATTCATTATGATAAATTTTAGGATAAATGTCCTGTATCATGATAAAAAATCCCTTTATAACAGAGGAGTCTGCGGCTTTACCGTTATATCCTTTCCGGAAAGTGGATATTTTTTTATAGCACCAATACTATTTCTATGATAATATGTAAATATTCAGCAGTCAATGGGGCAGAGTTGTTTATTCCCATGAGATCTTTTCGGGAGTTACCATTCACGGCCCAGGGGCCGCTTATTTGGCTGGGAAAGGGCTTAACTTATGAAATGGATGAAGTTTCGAATTAAAACAATAACGGATGCGGAGGATATTATTATCAGCACGCTGTATGATATAGGACTTGAGGGAGCGCAGATTGAGGACAAGGTTCCGCTCACCGCCCTTGAGAAAGAGCAGATGTTTGTGGACATTTTGCCGGACGGCCCTGAGGATGATGGAATAGCATATTTAAGTTTCTTTGTGGAGGAAAAAGACGAGCTTATGGAGGACGGACGGCCATGGCTTATTTTGAATGGAGAGGAAACCACGGCGGAAGCTATTTTGGATAATGTGAAAAGGGAACTGGAAGATTTAAGGGATTTTATGGATATAGGTGAGGGCGCGGTCAGTGTTGAGGAGACGGAGGATATTGACTGGATTAACAATTGGAAGCAATATTTCCACAAGTTTACGATAGGGGATGTGCTGGTAATTCCATCCTGGGAGGATGTGGAGCCTGAGGATGCGGAGAAAATGATTTTGCATATTGATCCGGGGACGGCTTTTGGAACCGGTATGCATGATACCACCCAGCTTTGCATCAAGGCGCTGCGCCAATATATTACGCCCAAGACGACTCTTTTGGATGTTGGAACCGGAAGCGGAATTTTGGCAATTCTTTCTCTTATGTTTGGGGCAAAAAAGGCGGTGGGAACGGACCTTGACCCCTGCGCAGTGGATGCGGTGAGGGAAAATATGGAAGCAAATGGGATAGCAGCGGATGATTTTACCATGATGATAGGGAATATTATCACGGAAAAGGACATACAGGATAAGGTTGGATACGGGCGCTATGATATTGTGGTTGCCAATATTCTGGCGGAAGTGCTTGTGGATCTGACACCGGTGATTGTTCATCAGCTCAAAAAGGGCGGTATTTACATTACATCGGGTATTATTGACGATAAGGAAGAAACCGTGGTCAGTGCGGTGAAGGCGGCAGGGCTAGAGATTCTCGAGATAAATTATCAGGGCGAATGGGTCAGCGTGACAGCGCGGAAAAACAGTTAGACATTTGGCAGCAGGCCGGTCTGCCAAAGCAGCTGTGAGGGATGGAGCAAAGGATGTATCAGTTTTTTGTGGAACCTGAGCAGATTCAGGGGAATAAGATAATTATAACAGGAAAAGATGTCAATCATATTAAAAATGTACTCCGCATGAAGGTGGAGGAAGAGATTTCCATTAGCAATGGAATGGACGGGAAGGAATATCGGTGCGGCATTAAGGAGTTTAACGGGGAAGAGATTGTCTGCGAGGTGCGCTTTATCAAAGAAGACGGGGTGGAGCTTCCCTCCAAAATATATCTTTTTCAGGGGCTGCCCAAAGCGGATAAAATGGAGTGGATTATCCAAAAAGCAGTGGAATTGGGCGTGTATGAGGTAATACCCGTGGCGGTAAATCGATCTGTCGTAAAACTGGATGAACGCAAGGCCCAAAGCAAAATTTTAAGATGGAAGAAGGTCGCCGAGGCGGCGGCCAAGCAAAGCAAAAGAGGGATAATTCCCGGAGTGCGGAATGTGATGAGTTTTCGGGAAGCCATAGATTATAGCCGGTGTGCCGATATCAAAATAATTCCTTATGAGCTTGCAGAGGGGATGGAAAAGACCAGAGAAGTGTTTGACAGCCTCCGGCCGGGGAAGAATGTGGCGGTTTTTATTGGACCTGAGGGAGGATTTTCTACAGAGGAAATTGAGGATGCTATAAAGGCGGGTATTGTACCTGTTACATTGGGAAGGCGGATTTTGAGAACAGAAACTGCAGGCATGACAGTTCTTTCTATTATAATGTACCATTTGGAGCAATAATCATATAGTAATAGTAGGATAAAAGAACGTTCTGCTCTAAAGGCTATAGATTGAAAAAGCAAGTATTTTAATTTATAACTGCCAGCAGGAATGGAGGATTAATATGGAGGTATATTTAGATAATTCGGCAACCACCAGAAGCTTTGACGAGGTAGCAGCCCTAATGACCCGGATTATGTGTGAAGACTATGGGAATCCCTCTAGTCTCCATAGGAAAGGCGTTGAGGCGGAAAAATATATACGTTATGCAAAGGATGTGATTGCCGAAAATTTAAAAGTCAATCAAAAAGAAATTTTTTTCACTTCCGGAGGAACGGAATCAGATAACCTTGCATTGATGGGATGTGCCTATGCCAATTGCCGAAGCGGCCGGCATCTGATTACGACGCAGATTGAACACCCTGCAGTTCTTCAAACCATGAAGCATTTGGAGGAAGAAGGGTTTCGAGTGACTTATCTGCCGGTAGATGAAAGAGGATGTATTCGTTTGGAGGATTTGCAGCGCGCCATTACAGGGGAAACGATTCTGGTGTCTATCATGCATACAAACAATGAAGTAGGCTCCGTGCAGCCTATTGCCCAGGCGGGGGCGCTTATTAAAGGAACAAATCCCAGGATATTGTTCCATGTGGATGCCGTACAGGGGTATGGGAAATGCAAAATATACCCCAAAAGAATGAAAATAGACCTATTGTCTGTCAGCGGGCACAAAATACATGGACCTAAAGGGGTTGGATTTTTATATGTGGATGAAAGGGTGAAAATAAAGCCCATTGTTTTTGGAGGCGGACAGCAAAATGGTATTCGTTCCGGCACATTAAATGTTCCGGCTATTGCCGGGCTGGCAAAAGCAGTTGAAATTATTTATAGCGATCTGGACCGGGAGGTAGAAAATCTGTACCGGTTAAAGAGAGCATTTGTATCCGGAGTACGGAAGATTGACAATGTGATTGTAAACGGACATCCGGATGAAACCGGCGCGCCGCATATTGTGAGCGTTTCCTTTGAGGGGGTGCGCAGCGAGGTAATTCTTCATGCGCTGGAAGATAAAGGCGTTTATGTCTCGGCAGGAAGCGCTTGTTCGGCACGTAAGCCACAGCCTTCCGCAACATTGCGCGCTATGGGAATCCATACGCAGCTGCTTGGCTCCACCATACGCTTCAGCTTTTCGGTTTTCACAACAATGGAAGAAATAAACTATACTTTACAGATGTTGTATGATATAATTCCCATGCTTAGGAAATATACCAGGCAATAAGAAATTTATTTTATTGTTAAAATTACTTTTTGCCCCGCAGCCGGCGTCCGGCCGGTTTGCTGCGGGGGTATTCGACGGCTTATAGAGAAAAGGGGAAATATGTTTAGAGTTTTTTTGATCAAGTATGCGGAAATTGGTGTAAAGGGAAAGAATAAATATTTGTTTGAAGACGCGTTGGTTCATCAGGTGAAATATGCGCTCAGAAGGTGCGAAGGCGATTTTAAAGTAACACGTACGGATGGGAGAATTTATGTACATGCCCTTTCGGACTTTGATTTTGAGGAGACGGTGGATAATTTAAAGACTGTGTTTGGCATTTCAGGCATCTGTCCGGTTGTCCATGTGGAGGACGAGGGATATGAAAAGCTGGCAGAGGCGCTTACCAATTATGTGGACAAGATGTACGCCGATAAGAATATCACCTTTAAAGTTCATACAAAAAGAGCAAGAAAAAATTATCCCATGACGTCCATGGAGCTTAGCAGGGAGCTTGGAAGTGCGGTATTAGATGCTTTTCCCGAGATGCGGGTGGATGTACATGAACCGGATGTGATGCTGCATGTGGAAATTCGTGAAAAAATCTATATTTATTCTATGGAAATACCAGGTCCCGGCGGCATGCCGGTGGGAAGCAATGGAAAAGCGATGCTCCTTTTATCAGGAGGAATTGATTCGCCGGTGGCAGGATATATGATCGCTAAGCGTGGCGTTAAAATAGATGCGGTTTACTTTCATGCTCCTCCTTATACCAGTGACAGAGCAAAGCAAAAGGTGGTGGATTTGGCCAGACAGGTTTCCCGCTATGCGGGGGCGGTTTACCTCCATACCATTAATTTTACGGATATTCAATTGTATATTTATGACAAATGCCCGCATGAGGAGCTTACCATTATAATGCGCAGGTACATGATGCGGATTGCGGAAAAGCTGGCGGAAAAAAACGACTGTTTGGGTTTGATCACAGGGGAGAGCATTGGACAGGTAGCATCCCAGACGGTGCAGTCTTTAGCGGTGACCAATGAAGTGTGCTCGCTTCCTGTTTTCCGCCCGTTAATTGGCTTTGATAAGATGGAAATCGTGAATGTGGCGGAGAAGATTGGAACTTATGAAACCTCTATTTTGCCTTATGAGGACTGCTGTACGATCTTCGTGGCAAAGCATCCGGTAACAAAGCCCAATTTAAATGTGATTAAACGTCACGAATTGAAATTAGGAGAAAAAATGGACGAGCTGGTGCAGAAAGCAATTGATACGGATGAGGTGGAAGTGGTGAGATGGAAATGAGCTGGCATATAGCCAGCTCACAATTCTTAATGTATGTTCTCCTTATTATCAGGGCTCATTAAATCATATAAGGCTTTAAAGCTTCAAGAACTTCATCAATATTATCTTCCGCATGGATATTCAAATCGATGGGTTTGGATAAGTCCAGGCTAAAGATACCCATAATGGATTTAGCATCAATCACGTATCTGCCGGAAACCAAATCAAAATCATAATCAAATTTTGAAATATCATTTACAAAAGATTTAACCTTATCAATAGAATTTAACGAAATTTGTACTGTTTTCATCTTAATTACCTCCTTTTCTTTCTATGACCCTGTGCTATTATAGTAAGGGCTTGGGATGAAAAAGTCAATGATAAAACAATACAAAAAACAAGGTGGCAAGTTTGGAAGTAAATTTCCAAACTACTTATTGGTGGCAGTACCGCAAGCACGGCTTGCGGTATGCAAGGGGTATAAGTTTGGAAGTAAACTTCCAAACTCTTTATCGGTGGCAGTACCGCAAGCGCAGCTTGCGGTATGCGGGGGTATAAGGATGAAAAGTGTAGCATTTCACAATCTTGGATGCAAAGTAAACGGATATGAAATGGATTATATGCAACAGATTTTACAGGAAAAGGGCTATAGGATTGTCTCGTTTGATGAAAAGGCCGATATTTATATTATAAATACATGCACGGTAACCAATATTGCGGACAGAAAAAGCAGGCAGATGCTTCACAGGGCAAAAAAGATGAATCCCGAGTCGGTGGTGGTGGCCGTAGGATGCTATGTCCAGGCAGGAGGGGAAGAAACTTTAAAGGATAAGAGCATTGATCTTGCCATCGGGAACAACAAAAAGAAGGATTTGCTCCCTATTCTTGAGGAATTTTTGGCAAAGAAAGAAAGAGAAGGGGCGAAGGAGGATAAGACTCTGCAGGGTCGGACGATGATAGATATTGGCCATACGGATGAATATGAATCTATGGATCTGTACCATACGGCGGAGCATACCAGGGCATTCATTAAGGTACAGGACGGATGCAACCAGTTTTGTTCTTATTGTATTATTCCTTATGTGCGGGGAAGGATACGCAGCCGTGAGCCGAAGGACATTTTAGATGAAGTAAGAAGACTTTCCACAAATGGATATAAGGAAGTGGTTCTTACGGGTATACATTTGAGCTCTTATGGCATGACGCAGGGAAAAGATTTCTCCATGAGTAGATTGCTGTGGCTGATAGAGAAATTGCAGCAGGAGACCGGTATAGAGAGGATTCGCTTAGGCTCCCTTGAGCCGAGGATCATTACGGAGGAATTTGTAAAGGGTCTTTTTGGATGTACGAAGCTCTGTCCGCATTTTCACCTTTCCCTGCAAAGCGGCTGTGATAAGGTGCTTGAGAGAATGAATAGAAAGTATTCTACAAAGGAATACTATGACAAGGTGTGTATTTTAAGAAAATATTTTGACGAACCGGCCATTACCACTGATGTTATTGTGGGATTTCCGGGGGAAACACGGGAGGATTTTGAAAAGACAAAAGAGTTTTTGCAAATGATCGGATTTTATGAGATGCACATTTTCAAATACTCTAAGAGGAAAGGGACGCCGGCAGCCGTTATGGACGGGCAGGTTTCGGAGGAGGAGAAGGCCCGGCGCAGCAATGCGCTTTTAGAGATGGAACGGGAAATGTCAAAGGAGTACAGAAAAAGCTATCTACATAAACAGACGGAAGTGTTGTTTGAGGAAGAAAAGACAATAGGCGGAAGAAATTATCAGATTGGCCATACGAAAGAGTACATTCGCGCAGCCTGTGAAACAAAGGATGATCTTTCGGGTCAGATACAAAAAGGTACGCTTACAGGCTTTCTTATGTCAGATATTTTGCTGTTTCAGCCGCAAATACATTGAATTTTATAATAAAAAGGAGTAAGATAAGAGCGAGTAAATGTTAATGTTAAGGGGTGTTATTTATGCAGGATTTAGGAAATACACAATTTTTCAAAGTAGAGACAGATAATACAAGCGTAAAACAAATACTTGCAGATGTATATGCAGCGCTGACCGAGAAGGGGTATAATCCTGTTAATCAGATTGTAGGGTATATTATGTCAGGGGATCCCACATACATTACCAGCTATAAAAATGCCAGAAGCATGATTATGAAGGTAGAGAGGGACGAACTGGTGGAAGAAATGCTGACGGAATATATTAAGAGCAGTCACTGGAAATAAAAAATACGGCCAAAATACGGAAAGTAGTAAAAAAATGCGGATTATGGGTTTGGATTATGGGGCGAAAACGGTAGGCGTGGCAATCAGCGATCAGCTGCTTATTATAGCCCAGGGAATAGAAATTATCAGAAGAAAAGAAGAAAATAAATTACGTCAGACTCTTGCAAGAATAGAGGAATTGATAGAGGAATATCAGGTAGAGGAAATTGTTTTAGGACTGCCCAAAAATATGAACGATACGTTAGGGCCAAGGGTGGAAGCAACCCTTGTATTCAAGGAAAAACTGGAGCGGCGTACAGGATTGCCGGTACATACATGGGATGAAAGGCTTACTACCGTTGCCGCCGATAAAGCAATGATAGAGGCCGGAATACGAAGGGAAAACCGTAAAGAATACGTGGATAAGATTGCAGCTGTGCTTATTTTACAAGGATTTTTAGATTGCAGGAGATAATAATTGGAAAAGATTAAATTTATACTTGACACAGGGGAAAGTGTGGAGTTTTATATTTTAGAACAGACAAAGCTGGGCGGAAAGCAGTATATTTTAGTGACAGATACCCGGGAAGGGGATGGAGAAGCTCTTATACTGAAAGAGATCTCAGAGCAGGAAACCGGGGAGAGTATCTATGAGATCGTAGAAGATGATACGGAGATGAACGCGGTTGCGGAGGTATTTGAAAATCTCCTTGAGGATGTTGCGTTCGAATAAGAGATGAAGATATTCTAAGACGGCAAAAAACGCCGCCTGAGAATATTTAAGTCATCTTACGAAGAATCGCAGGGATGCAATTCTTCTGAAACAATTTATGTAGTGTTGTTACTATTCGCGGCCCAGGAATGCGCATGTGTTGCGCATTCCGTAAGAAAACAGACTGTCCATTGTTAAAGTGGCGGTTGTTTATAGAAAATATGGCGTCTATGACAGGCAACCTGTTTATTTCGTAAACAATTAAGTTTGTGTAAAAACCTTTCGGAAAAGGGTAGAAGCAAGTTACGCAAAGGGCAGATTTTGTTTAAGCTATAACGGGAAGCTGCAAAGACGCTTTAAAGAAAGTTGAGGGAAAACGGATTGAAAAAAAATGAACAGAAAAGCAGCTTGGCGCTGAAGGTCATTCCGCTTGGTGGCCTTGAGCAGATTGGCATGAACATTACTGCCTTTGAGTACGAAGACAGTATTATTGTTGTGGACTGCGGTCTTTCCTTCCCGGAAGACGATATGCTGGGAATTGACCTGGTCATCCCTGATGTGACTTATTTAAAAAACAATATTGAGCGAGTAAAGGGATTTATCATTACACATGGGCATGAGGATCATATCGGTGCATTGCCCTATGTGCTGCGGGAGGTAAATGTTCCCATTTATGCAACTAAACTGACCATGGGAATTATTGAAAACAAGCTAAAAGAGCATAACCTTACAAACAATACGAAAAGAAAAGTGGTAAAATTTGGACAGTCTATTAATCTTGGACAGTTTCGGATTGAGTTTATTAAGACAAATCACAGTATTGTGGACGCAGCGGCGCTGGCTATTTATTCTCCGGCGGGTATTGTGGTGCATACAGGGGACTTTAAGGTGGATTACACGCCGGTATTTGGTGATGCTATTGATTTGCAGCGGTTTGCTGAAATTGGGAAAAAAGGCGTACTTGCACTTATGTGTGATTCTACCAACGCAGAGAGGACAGGCTTTACCTCCTCGGAGCGTACGGTAGGGAGAACCTTCGATATTCTTTTCCAGGAGCATAAAAATACCCGTATTATTATAGCTACCTTTGCCTCTAATGTGGACAGGGTGCAACAGATTATTAATACCGCTTATAAATTTGGCCGCAAGGTGGTAGTGGAAGGCCGCAGTATGGTGAGCGTTATTGAAACAGCTACCAATTTAGGATATTTAAGCATCCCTGAAAACACCTTAATTGATATCGAACAGCTTAAGAATTATCCGGATGAAAAAACGGTTATTATTACAACAGGGAGCCAGGGAGAAAGTATGGCGGCTTTAAGCCGCATGGCCGGGGATAACCATAGAAAGATTTCAATTGGCCCTACGGATACCGTAATTTTTTCCTCACATCCAATTCCGGGGAATGAAAAGGCTGTCACCAATGTGATCAATGAGCTTTTGCTTAAGGGGGCGGACGTGATTTTTCAGGATGTACATGTTTCAGGTCATGCCTGCCAGGAGGAGATCAAGCTGATTTATACTTTGGTGCGGCCCAAATATGCGGTTCCCGTTCATGGGGAGTATAAGCATTTAAAGGCACAGGCTAAAATCGCCAGGGAGCTTGGTTTTGCAAAGGAAAATATTTTTATATTACAGTCCGGCGATGTGCTGGAGCTTACCCAGGAAAAAGCGGAAGTTACAGGAAAAGTGCCGGTAGGAGATATTCTGGTAGACGGACTGGGAGTTGGCGATGTTGGGAACATCGTGTTAAGGGACAGGCAGCATCTGGCGGAGGACGGTATTATGATCGTGGTGCTTGGGCTGGATGGGGCAAGTGATGAATTGGTAAGCGGTCCTGATATTGTGTCCAGAGGGTTTGTATATGTAAGAGAATCCGACGAGCTGATGGAGGAAGCCAGAATTGTGGTAAATGAGGCGGTAGATAGCTGCCTGAGAAGGGGCATTACTGATTGGGGTAAATTAAAAAGTTCCATTAAGGATGCCCTGGGCGAGTATGTGTGGAAAAAAACAAAACGCCGTCCCATGATTCTGCCTATTATAATGGAGATATAAGGAGAAAATAATCATGCTGGATAGTCAAATGGATGGGGCAGTAGAATGGTTTGTTAATTCCATTAAAAGTACGGAAACCTACGGAAGGTATCGTTCTCAGCTTGAAAAGATAAAGGAAGATCCCGAGCTTTATGAGAAAATCAATGAGTTCCGTCGGCGAAATTATGAGATGCAAAATACGACTGGAGTTGACGAGCTGTTTGAAAAAATGGAAGCCTTTGAAAGGGAATATGAAAAATTCAGGGAAAATCCTATGGTAAATGACTTCCTGCGCGCCGAGCTGGCATTTTGCCGATTGATGCAGGAGATTGATATAGCTATTGCGGACGAACTGGACTTTGAGGAGTTTATTTCCCAGGATCCTTAACGCTCAGAAAGGGATGATTATTTTATGAGTATGAAATATTTAATAGCTACGGTGGTAGAAACCATAATTAAGGTGGTGGTTATTGCTGGGGTTATCGTTTTTGTCTTTCGTAGCGCTACGCAGGCTTATGAATTTGGATATCGGGTGTTTGCAGACCAGCCTGTGTCTGCTTCCGGAGGAAGAACAATTACGGTGAGTGTGGAGGAATCGGCTTCCCTAAAAGAAATTGCCCGGATGCTGGAGGAAAGGGGATTGATTGAAGATGCAAACCTGTTCATTGTACAAGAGCTTCTTTCCGCTTATCATGGAAAAATTGTTCCGGGCATATATGATTTAAGCACGGATATGACGGCAAGCCAGATGCTGGAAATCATGGCCGATCCTGCATCAAAGGAAGATGAGGAATCGGGAAGCACGCCGGCGCCCGTAGAGACACATTCTGATAAAGCGAAAGAGGGAGATCCGGAGGGGGAAATAGAAAATGCCGGCGCGGACGGGGAGGAGGTGTCCCCGGATGGAGCTGAGCAGCCTGAAAGCGGAGAATAGGATCAGCGCGTTTATCAATTCCCTTGACAGAGGCAATACCCCCTTTTTAAATGAAATAGAGCAGTTTGCCATTGAGACAAATGTACCGGTTATAAGGCCGGAGATGCAGAGCCTCTTGAAAGTCCTCCTTGCCATGAAGGAACCCGGACAGATACTTGAAGTGGGAACCGCCATAGGGTTTTCGGCACTTCTCATGAGTGAATATGGACCGAAAGATTGCCGGATTACTACGATTGAAAAATACGAAAAAAGAATTCCTCTTGCCAGAGAAAATTTCAGGAGGGCGGGAAAGGAGGAGGCAATCACATTGCTAGAGGGTGACGCTATGGAGCTGTTAACCAAACTTCCGGGGCCTTACGACTTTATTTTCATGGACGCCGCAAAAGGGCAGTATATCCATTTCCTGCCGGATATTCTGCGGTTAATGCCTGTAGGCGGATTGCTTATATCTGATAATGTGCTGCAGGAGGGGGATATCATGGAGTCCCGCTTTGCAGTTACCAGAAGGGATCGGACCATTCACGCCAGGATGCGGGAGTACCTTTATGAATTAAAACATAACGATCAGCTTGAGACGGCCATCCTGCCGGTAGGGGATGGCGTGACGGTAAGCGTTAAGAAAAACAGGGTGGAGTAAATGAGAAAACCTGAACTTTTGATACCTGCCAGTTCTTTGGAGGTTTTGAAAACAGCGGTGCGCTTTGGGGCGGATGCCGTGTATATAGGAGGAGAGGCTTTTGGCCTTCGGGCTAAGGCGAAAAATTTCTCGCCAAAGGAGATGAGGGAAGGAATTGAGTTTGCCCACGCTTATGGCGTGCGGGTGCATGTAACGGCGAATATATTGGCCCATAATGAAGATCTTGAAGGGGCGAAGGCTTACTTTCAGGAATTAAGGGAAATGAAACCGGACGCTCTGATTATTGCGGATCCGGGAATGTTTACTTTGGCCCGGGAAATTTGTCCGGAAATTGACATCCATATCTCAACTCAGGCGAATAATACAAATTACATGACTTATTTGTTCTGGCATAAACTGGGAGCCAAAAGAGTTGTCTGCGCCAGAGAGCTTTCTTTAAAGGAAATAAAGGAAATCCGCCGTAAAATACCGGAAGATATGGAAATAGAAAGCTTTATCCATGGCGCTATGTGTATTTCCTATTCCGGAAGGTGCTTACTGAGTAATTATTTTGTGGGAAGGGATGCAAATCAGGGAGCCTGTACCCATCCGTGCAGATGGAAATATGCGGTGGTGGAAGAAAAGCGCCCGGGAGAATATCTTCCGGTCTACGAGAATGAGCGGGGGACCTATATTTTTAATTCCAAAGATTTGTGCATGATAGAACATATTCCTGAATTGCTGGATGCAGGCATTGACAGCTTTAAAATAGAAGGAAGAATGAAGAACGCGCTGTATGTGGCTACGGTGGCAAGAACTTACAGGAAAGCCATTGACGATTATCTGGAATCGGAGGAAAAGTACCGGGCCAATATGGAGTGGTACAGGCAGGAGATTGGGAAATGCACTTACCGCCGGTTTTCCACCGGCTTTTACTTTGGTAAGCCGGATGAGAACATGCAGATTTATGATAACAGTACCTATATAAGCGAGTATATTTACCTTGGCATTGTGGAAGAAGTGTCCGAGGAAGGGCTGGCCAGGATAGAGCAGAAAAATAAGTTCGGTGTGGGAGAGGATATAGAGATTATGAAACCGGACGGAAAAAATGTACCGGTCCGGGTATTGTCTTTGACCACAGGGGAGGGAGAGGCGGTTTTAAGCGCGCCTCACGCTAAGGAGATTTTGTGGGTTGGATTAAGCCGGCGGCCGGAACAATATGATATTTTAAGGGTTCGCAAAAATTCCGAATGATATTTTGAGAGATATTGGCAGGTGGTACGAAACACGTGACAGGCTGTACAAATATGCCTATTCAGGCTACCGAATCCAATTTCTTTTTGGCGAAATCTGATGAAAATAAAAATAAGTATTGCAATTTTGCAGATTATCGTGTATCTTTAAGGGCGAAGAAAATATAAAGTATTGTTACGAACAAAGATGTTCCAAAGTTTTTTGGGGCATTTTTTATTTGTAAGGGAAACTGTGAAAGGAAGTAGAGGGATGAGTGAAGTAATTAACGTTGAAGAGTTTTTTGCATGCAAGGTATTCACACGCACTATCATGAAAGAAAGATTACCCAAAAATGTTTATAAGGAAGTCATTAAGGTAATGGAGAATGGCGGCGAGTTATCGCTGGCAACGGCGGACGTTGTCGCAAAGGAGATGAAGGACTGGGCTGTGGAAAATGGCGCAACCCACTACACGCACTGGTTTCAGCCCCTGACAGGCATCACTGCGGAAAAGCACGATTCTTTCATTTCCCACCCGGATATCAATGGAAAAATGCTTATGGAATTTTCCGGAAAAGAGCTGATTAAGGGCGAGCCGGATGCTTCTTCTTTTCCTTCGGGAGGATTGAGAGCCACCTTTGAGGCAAGGGGATACACCGCTTGGGACATCACTTCGCCCGCTTTCTTAAAAGAGGATGCAACCGGCGTGATTCTCTGTATCCCTACGGCATTTTGCTCTTATAAAGGGGAGGCGCTGGATAAGAAAACCCCTTTGCTCCGCTCCATGGAAGCAATCAATGAGCAGGCCCTGCGAATTGTAAGACTTTTCGGAAACACGGGAGCTACCAAAGTAGCGGCAAGCGTGGGACCGGAGCAGGAATATTTTCTGGTAGACAGAGAGAAATACTTAAAAAGAACCGACCTTGTCTTCACAGGCCGCACCTTGTTTGGCGCGCCTGCGCCAAAAGGGCAGGAGCTGGAAGATCATTATTTTGGCACCATCCGGGAACGAATCGGCGCATATATGAAGGACTTAAACATTGAATTGTGGAAGCTTGGCGTTTCGGCAAAGACCCAGCACAATGAAGTGGCTCCTGCACAGCATGAGCTGGCGTCCATATATGAGACGGCGAATATTGCGGTTGACCACAACCAGTTGGTTATGGAAACGATGAAAAAGGTGGCGGGCCGCCATGGGCTCACCTGTCTGTTGCACGAAAAACCTTTTGCAGGTGTAAACGGTTCCGGTAAACACAATAACTGGTCGCTTGGTACGGATAACGGGGTGAACCTGTTAGACCCCGGCGACACGCCCAATGAAAATATTCAGTTTCTGTTAGTGCTTGCCTGCATTATCAAAGCGGTTGACATACATGCGGATTTACTTCGCCAAAGCGCCTCCGATGTGGGGAATGACCACAGGCTTGGCGCGAATGAAGCGCCTCCGGCAATTATATCCATCTTCCTTGGAGAACAGCTTGAGGATGTGGTAAAGCAGCTGGTGGAAACCGGCGAGGCGGCCCATGTGTTACAGGGCGGCAAGCTGGAAACCGGCGTTTCCACCCTGCCCGATTTTACAAAGGATGCAACGGACAGAAACAGAACGTCACCCTTTGCCTTTACGGGAAATAAATTCGAGTTCCGTATGGTCGGTTCTTCGGATTCCATTGGAAGCCCGAATACCATCTTAAACGCAATTGTTGCGGAGGCTTTCTGCGAGGCGGCCGATATTCTCGAAAAAGCGGAAGATTTTGACCTGGCAGTGCATGACTTAATTAAAGAGTACCTGACAAAGCATCAGAGAATTATTTTTAATGGCAATGGCTATTCGGAGGAATGGGTAAAAGAGGCCGAAAGGAGAGGGCTTCCCAATATCAAATCCATGGTTGAGGCGGTGGATACCCTTACAACCGATAAGGCGGTAAAGCTCTTTGAAAAATTTGGTATTTTCACCAAAGCGGAACTGGAGTCCCGTGAGGAGGTTCTTTATGAAACCTACGCGAAAACCATCAATATTGAAGCGCTTACCATGATTGATATGGCGTCCAAGCAGATTATACCTGCCGTAATTAAATACACCAAATCTCTTGCGGATACCGTTATTGCGGTAAGAGAGGCAGGAGCGGATGCATCCGCCCCCGCTGATTTGCTAAAGACCGTTTCCGAAAAGCTGTCTATGATGAAGGCCGCTTTGGAAAAACTGGAAGATTCCGTGGCAAAGGCAGGGGATGTGAGCAATGTAAAAGAGCAGGCTTTCTATTATAAAGATGTGGTAAAGGCCGCTATGGATGAATTAAGAGCGCCGGCCGATGAAGTTGAGATGATGGTAGATAAGGAAGTATGGCCGATTCCTACTTATGGCGATTTGATTTTTGAAGTATAGAAAAAGTGTGGAAACAGGAAACTAAAACTAAAACAGGAATCCCCCGGCAGCGCCGGGGGATTTTACCGTAATAAAAGAGTATAAGGCGTACCCGTTTTTTATTCAACTTTTACTTCCAGGTAACCAAGAAGCTTGCTCATATCATATTCGGGAACGATGCCCAAGTTGGAATCATAGAACTTGCCGTCATAGTGAACAAGGTAGTGGCAATAAAGCCCCATTTTTTCCATCAGGATACAGCATTTGGGGAGAGTGGCCGGCTGGCCTTCCGTATAAACAATGACGTCGCTGTGGTCAATGCCGTAGTAATTTAAAGCGGAAATGACACGACCCATGGTAGCCTGCCATTCGCGGCAGTCCATAACGCTGATGACTTCGGCAATGGTAACGCCCGCTAACATGGCAACACAGGTCTGGCCGCAGAGACCGTCTTCGGGCTGAATGATAATGTCGATACCGTCAATTTTACGTATGGGATTGTCAAAATTGTAAGGGCTGTTTTGATTAATTTGAATCAAGCTTTTGGTAATATGAAGGAGAACTTTGTGCTCTTTGGTGATGTCAACATGTGAAACGTCTTCTTCCTGCAGATGGATTTTGTAATTGCCCTTTGCCTCAGGAATTAAATCACATTCAATAATTTTGTTGTCCAGAATCAATTCTGCTTCAATCTCATCACGCTTTTTGCAGACCTCCCATACATTAAAGGGGATGCGGATTGTGTAAAGGTCGTTTTCTTTTTCAATTTTTCCATTAAAAAAATATCTCATAAAATAACCCTCCTGATTCAGATGCATATATAGGAATACTTATAAATTAAAGATACCAGATTTCTGTAAATTTGAAAACATTTTTTTCCATAGGATGTTCAAAAGTATTAAAAAATATTCAAAAAATTTTATAATCCCGTTTTAAACACTTATTAAAAAGTAAAATGGCTGAATCTCCCTGTTTATGG
>ERZ777011.535-NODE-535-length-57402-cov-20.504316_pt1 | contig 57402 bp, 45 predicted proteins | sample MGYA00374964_ERZ777011 | MGnify/ENA primary metagenome ERZ777011 (study PRJEB29310, sample SAMD00008975) | mouse gut metagenome | study: EMG produced TPA metagenomics assembly of the Metagenome analysis of fecal microbiota from mouse which was promoted...
GAACCGAATTTATTTAATTTTTAACCCCGTCCATTTTTAGTGGACAGTAGTGAGTCTGAATAGATCATCACATTATCCTATCTCCCAATTATGGAACTGAATGACCCCATCCTGAAGCCTGAAGAGGCAAAGGATACCACCATGAATCAAGAGCCCATATCCGTGGCAGAAACCGCGAATGCAGAAGGGGCTGAAGTAGTAGAAATGACCGAGCCGTCAGTAGTTGCCGCACCTGTTTCGGAAGAGACAATGGAGGCACCGATGGCAGCTCAATCGGATGAGTCAGATGTAGCTGCAACTGAGGCGGAAGAGCATCCTCGCCATAGAATTCTTACGAAAGATGAAATTCTGGATGAGGTGCGCCGTCTGTCAGTGCTTGAAGCCAATGAGATTTCCGCAGAGGAGATTTCGCGTCTGAAGCAGCAATTCTACTCTTTGCGTAATGAAGAATTACGTGCCGAGCGAGAGGAGTTCCTTTCGGTTGAAGGTAACACTTCCGAGGCATTTGTGCCGACTCCCGATCCTGTGGAAGATACTTTTAAAGATCTTCTCGGAGTAATAAGGGATAAGAAAGCGGCACAGAGAGCAGCCGTCGAGGCGGAGCAGCAAGCCAATTATGAACGCAAGCAGGCGATTATCGCCAAGCTTGTGGAGATGAGTGCCGACGCTGATAATGTCAACCGAGTGTTCTCTGAAGTGCGTGATCTACAGGCGCAGTTTAAGGAGATAGGGGAGGTGCCCCAGCAGTATTCCAGTGAGATATGGAAAAACTATCAGGATGCTGTGGAGAAGTTCTATGATCAGCTTAAGATCAATAAAGAACTTCGTGATTATGATTTCAAGAAGAATCTTGCTGATAAGGAAGCTCTTGTGGCTGAAGCCGAGAAGCTTCAGGCAGAGGAAGATGTGATAGTGGCTTTCAAGAAGCTCCAGGAGCTTCATGACCAGTGGCGTGCTATCGGTCCGGTGCCAAAAGATGTTCGAGAGGAGATCTGGGGCAAGTTCAAGGAGCTTTCCACCAGCATCAATAAGCGTTATCAGGATTTCTTTGTTGAGCGCAAAGCCAAGGAGCGTGAAAATGAAGAGGCTAAGATCGCTATTTGTGAGCGTGTTGAGGCTCTCGATTTCTCATCACTCGGCACATATGCCGCATGGGACAATATGACCAAGGAGTTTATGGAGGCTCAGGCTGATTGGAAAAAGCTCGGTTTTGCGTCTCGTAAAGCCAATGCTGAACTGTTTGCCCGTTTCCGTTCAATATGTGACAAGTTTTTTGCTGCCAAGGCTGAGTTCTTCAAGCAGATGAAAGATGTCCTGGCATCCAATCTTGAGCGCAAGATTGCTTTGTGTGAACGTGCTGAAGCTTTAAAGGGCAGCACCGACTGGCGTGCGACTGCCGATGAACTCTCACGCATGCAGAAAGAATGGAAAACTATCGGTGCGGTAGCCAAGAAATATTCCGATCAGGTATGGCACCGTTTTCTTGCTGCTTGTGATTATTTCTTTGAACAGAAAAAGAAGAATACATCAGGTACCCGCCGAAACGAGCGAGCCAATCTGGAGCAGAAGCAGGAGATAATAGAGAAGCTTAAGGCATTGGATGCCGATGCCCCTGAAAGAGAGGTGGCTATCAAGACTCTCAAAGATCTGCAATCAGAGTGGCAGAGTGTCGGACATGTGCCTTTTGCAGAGAAGGATGCCATATATGACGCGTATCGAGCTGTGGTAAACAGGATTTATTCAAAATGGGATAATGCTCGTCGTGGTTCCAGAATGGAATCGTTCGAAAGCACCCTTTCCGAAATAGGTGGCGATACCAACCGTCTGTATCGTGAGCGTGAACGTCTGTTGCGCGTATACGAGCAGCGTCGCGGCGAACTGAACACATACGAGAATAATATGGGATTCCTTTCAGCCCGTTCTAAAAATGCTGATTCAATGTTGCGTGACATGCAGCGTAGGATGCAGCGTCTGAAGGATGATCTTGCCGAACTTGAGACTAAGATAAAGGCTATAGACAGCAAACTTTAATCCTTTTTCAGAAGGATAAATGTTATAATCAGGACAGGAGAACAGGAGATATAATCCTGTTCCCCTGTCTTTGTCACTGAAATATAAATGACAAATAATGCGACTATAGATATTGCTCAGCGAGCCAAGGCTATGTTAAGCCGTTTCTATGGCTACAGCACATTCCGTCCGCTACAGCTTGAGATCATCACTACAGCAATGGAGAGGCGCGACTCTGTGGTGTTGATGCCTACAGGTGGCGGCAAGTCCATATGTTACCAGATGCCGGCTCTTCTGAGCGATGGGGTGGTGATAGTGGTGTCACCGCTCATAGCTTTGATGAAGGATCAAGTGACAGCTCTGACCTCCAACGGCATTCCGGCTGCTGCGGTGAACTCCATGCAGACAGAGGAGGAGAATCGAGACATACTGGAACAGCTTTTCAGTGGACGAGTACGCATCCTTTATATCTCTCCGGAGAGGTTGCTTCTGGAGATTGACCGTTGGTCGCGCGATCTCAAAATTTCGCTTTTTGCTATAGACGAGGCTCACTGCATATCGCAATGGGGGCATGATTTTCGTCCTGGGTACACGCAGTTGTCGCGTATCAAAGCCCTGTATCCTCATGTGCCTGTCATGGCTCTCACAGCTACAGCCGACAGGTTGACGCGTGATGATATCGCACTCCAGCTTAGGCTTGACAATCCGCAACTCTTCATCGGTTCGTTCGACCGTCCCAATATATCGCTGCGAGTCATGACCAATCCGGGTAAGACACAACGAGTCAATTATATATGTTCGATGATCGACCGATATCGAAGTGATTCAGGCATAGTGTATTGTCTTAGCCGTAAAAGTGCTGAGGAGATGGATAAGCAATTGTCAGGGCGTGGATACCGTTCGGTGGTATATCATGCAGGGCTCTCGGTGACAGAGCGCAATCAGGCTCAGGACAGGTTTATCAACGGAGAGGTTCAGGTGGTGTGTGCCACAGTTGCTTTCGGTATGGGAATCGATAAGAGCAATATCAGATGGGTGGTCCACAACAATATGCCTCGCAATATCGAGAGCTATTATCAGGAGATAGGGCGTGCTGGACGTGATGGCGCAAAGGCTGAAACAGTAATGTTCTATTCATATGCTGACATAGCTACTCTACAGAGTTTTGTGGATGAAAGCGGTCAGCAGGCTCTCAATGCCGAGAAGCTTACCAGAATGAAGGAGTATGCTGAGGCATCATTATGCCGCCGTCGCATTCTGCTCAGCTATTTCAATGAGACTGTCGACCATGACTGCGGTAACTGTGACGTGTGTCTCAACCCTCCTGAACGAATAGACGGCACAGTGATTGTGCTAAAGGCATTGAGTGCCATAGTCCGCATCAACGGTTCGGCTGGTATAACAATGCTTATAGATATATTGCGTGGAGCCACGCGTCAGGAGCTGATACAGAGGGGATATGATAAAATAAAGACATATGGGGCAGGGCGTGATCTTAGTTTCGGCGAATGGAATGCATATATTTCTCAGATGATCCAGCTCGGGCTGATAGACATTGCCTACAATGAGAACAATCATTTGAAAATTACTGCTTACGGTTGCAGAATTCTTGATAGCCGAGGACCGGTAATCTTGGCCAAATACATTCCGATAGAGCGTCGTAGCTCACGCCGTAAGGTTGTGGCTGAGTCTGAAAACATACAGCTGTCACCAGCCGAACGTCTGCTCGAACTTCTTAAGGATGTACGTGAGAAGCTTGCCAAGAAAGAGCAGGTGCCCCCCTATATTATATTTTCTGATAAGGCATTACTTGAAATGGTGCGTACTGAGCCTCTTGACATGGAGGAATTCTCAAGAGTTGAGGGTGTAGGTGAACGTAAGACCGTAAAATACTGGAAGCCATTTGTGACCGCGATACGTAAATTCAAGGGTATCAATGAGAAGCTTGGTGCAGGGATGTCACAGGAAGAGACTCTTCTGCTTCTTAATGCCGGATATGATGTAAACGCTATTGCCGAAGCTAAAGGTATCAAGCCCCAGACTGTATATAGTCATCTCTCCGAGCTGATCAATAACGATAAGCTATCGGATTTTTCTTCCATTATCACTCGTGAACAGTATCTGCGCGTGATGGATGTCGCCAAAAAACATCCTGACGATTTCTATGTTCTCCTCGCAGATGAAATGCCTGTTGGATTGCCGCGTGTAGCTGTGGCAATCAGTGATTTTCTTCTTAGAAAGAAAGGTAATTCTTAAAATAAAAGATAGAAATGAAATATACTGACAATCCTGCTGATGACTCCATGAAGTGGCGTGTGATTGATACTGAGTATCTGTCGCGTCGACCGTGGCTTACAGTGCGTCGCGACACTGTAGAATTGCCGAATGGCACTATCCATCCGGAATATTATGTGATAGAATATCCGAAGTGGATTAATGTCATAGCCGTAACTCCTGAAGGAAAATATGTGATGGTGAAACAATATCGTCACGGTCTCGGAGTTGTCGCTACGGAGTTGTGTGCAGGTGTGGTCGAGGTGAATGAGGACCCTTTGGATGGTGCCAGGCGAGAACTTCTTGAGGAGACAGGTTTCGGAGGTGGAGAATGGGAACTCTCAATGGTGATTTCTGCCAATCCTGGCAGTCAGAATAATCTGACGTATTGTTACACGGCCCGAAATGTTGTCCCGGTTGATTCTCAGCACCTCGATAATACCGAGGATATAACCGTATGTCTTTTGAGTGAGGATGAAGTGCGTGAAATGCTTGTTACCGACGATATCAGGCAGTCGCTTATGGCTGCACCATTGTGGAAGCACTTTGCTATGATGAAATCCGGTATATGATGTCTATTTCTTCCAGAAAGTAGGGGTGAACAGGAGCAGTACGGTGAATAGTTCGAGTCGACCTATTAGCATTATAATAGCAAGCACCCACTTTCCTGCATCCGGAATGATTGAGAATGTGCTGCCGTAGCCTGTCACTCCCGCACTCAGCCCTGTGTTGCTTATGCATGTGAAAGCTGAAAAGAACGCATCGATGAGCGGCAATCCCATTGCTGTAAGAATTATGCCCCCGATGAGGATTATGAGCACGTAAAGGCACAGGAATGCGATTACTTTCGACACCGTCTCGTGAGGTATCACCTTACCGTTAACCCTGACAGTAAGTATGTTGTTTGGATGTATGCACCTTTCTACTTCGTTACGGCAATTCTGGAGCATATATATGAGACGGTCGAGTTTCGCACCTCCGCTCGTGGAGCCTGCGCAGGCTCCGAAAAACATTAGCAGGAAAACTATGGATAGTACGAATGTGCCCCATGTGCCGAATTCAGGCACCTCGAAGCCTGTAGAGGAAATCATTGAGACTATCTGGAACAGAGGGTCAAGTGTTATGGACTTCCAGGAGGTTATCTGACCGTTATACCATATTGACAGGGCGAATATCACATAGCAGGCAGCTATGACCCCAAGATAAGTGCGAAATACGTCATTGCCCCATACTGTGCGGAAATCTCTGTGCACGGCTCGGTATATCAATGAGAAACTTACGCCTCCTATAAACATGAAGAATGTTGCAACCACTTCGATATAATCGCTCTTCCATAGACCGAGCCCCTCATCAGAAGTTGCAAAACCTCCTGTTGACATGATGGAGAATGAATAGCACAGGGCATCAAACCCCTCCATCGGACCGATTATAAGAAGAATAAAAAGAATGACTGTCAGTGTTATATATATAAGCCACAGGCTTTTGGCTGTCTGGGATATACGTGGGCGAAGTTTGTCGTGAGTGATGCCCGTGACCTCGGCATTGAACATCTGCATTCCTCCAGAGTGGTTGAGCATTGGTATCACTGCCAAAGTGAAGAGTATGATTCCCATGCCTCCGATCCATTGCATGACTGATCGCCATATGACAGCTCCGTGGCTCAAGTGGGATATGGACTTCATGATTGTGGCTCCTGTGGTGGTGAATCCCGACATAGCCTCGAAGAATGCGTCAGACACGCTCAATGGCTGATTTTCCATAAACATGAAAGGGAGCATTCCAAATGCGGAAAAGAACACCCACACCAATGCTGTGAGAAGGAAGCCTTCACGTTTGCCCATTGATGGTGTGGAAGGATGTATGGTGAAAGCCATAGCCCCTCCTGTAATGGCTGTCACCCCGAATGCTATCAGAAAACATCTCCAGTCATTTTCTCCGTATATCAGACATGTGGTGAGTGGTATCAGTAGAAACACTGATTCTATTATGAGGAGAAGCCCGATGATGCGGAGCAACACCGGGAAGTTGATTGTCGTAAAATACTGATTAAGCTGCCGGACGCGACGACCCATGGGATTTTCAGGTTGATTATGAGAAGAGTTTCTCTACTTTGTGGATTACACCGTCGAGTGTAAAGACTACTACACGGTCGCCGGCTTGAATGGTGGTGTTTCCGCTCACGAGCTGACCTTTGCCGTCGCGAATGAGTCCGGCAATTGTCATATAGCTCGACAGGCGCAGGTCCTTGATGGGTGCGCGAGTGATTTTTGAGCCTTCTTTGGCTACAATTTCCGCAACTTCGGCATCTGCAAGGGCGAGACACTTTGATGTGGATGTGTCTCGGTCGAGAAGCATCTGGAATATTCGTGATGAAGCCAGAAGCTTTTTATTGACTACTGTACCAATATTCAAGCCCTCAGCCTCGGATATGAACTGTAGATTCTCAACTTCAGCAATGGTTTTTTTTACTCCGAATTCCTTGGCTGCCAGACAGGTGAGGATATTGGACTCGCTGCTGTCCGAGATGGCTATGAATGCATCGGCATCAGTGATTCCTGCATCGCTCAGGACATCTGTGTCGCGGGCGTCGGCGTTTATCACCAAGGCATTATGGCATTGCTCCGACAGTTTGAGGCATTTTTCGCGGTCAGGATCAAGTATCTTGAAATTGAATTTGTCGCCTGCCATCTGGCATAGCTGACGTGCTATGCGACTGCCTCCCATTATGATTACGTCATGTATTCGTCGTTCGATCTTGCCACATAAGGGTATGAGATTGTCGACGTGCTCACGGGTAGTCATGAAGTATACTATATCATTGGAGAGCAGTTTGTCGTCACCGCGAGGGATGATGGTCTCATGGTTGCGCTTTATTGCTGCTACATGGAAATCGTGTATGGTACGTCCCAGGTCCTTGAGTAGCTTGCCTATCAGCGGGGCACCGTCGCGGAGCTTCACTCCGACAAGTATCAGTTCGCCGTCGTGAAGTTCAAACCAGTGTCTAACCCAGTTGTGCTTTAGAGCTGTGATAATCTCAAGTGCGGCAAGATATTCCGGATATATAAGGTCATCGGTGCCGATAGATGCGAAGAAATTCCGGTTATCGGGATCTTTGAACTCAAAATTATCCACTCGTGCCACAGTCTTTTCTGCACCAAGGCTTCGGGCTATGGCACATGCCACGATATTGCGTGTCTCGAATGGAGTAACGGCTATGAACAGGTCGCATCCTTCCACACCTGCCTGTCGAAGTGTCTTGAATGATGTGGGGCGACCCTGCACTGTGAGCAGATTATAGTTGGAATCGAGTATCGCAAGTTTAGTGCTGTCCTCGTCCACTACAGTTATGTCCTGTTCCTCACGCGAAAGGAGTTTGGCAAGATGTGAGCCCACCTCTCCGCAGCCGGCGATGATTATTTTCATTTAAGGATGCTCTTAATGGTTTTGTAGATACCTTCGGCATCGAATCCGCACAGGTGGTGCAGTTGGTCAGGTGTGCCTTGCGGTATGAAACGGTCTGGTACACCCATGCGTATAAGGCGTGGCATAGCTGTCTCTTCGCGTTCTGAGGAATTAAAATAGTCGGCGAGCCATTCGAGTACGGCTGATCCCATGCCTCCGTTGACTGTGCCGTCCTCAATTGTTATGATAGGGCATCTCTTGCGGGCTACTTCGGTGAGTATATCTGAGTCAAGAGGTTTGACGAAACGCATGTCGTAGTGGGCGATGCTCTTTCCTGTATCGTGTTCGGCTTGCTTGATAGCATCGGTTGTGTCATCGGCTACCGTTCCGATAGTGAGGATTGCAAGGTCATTGCCGTCTTTTATTCTCACCCCTTTGCCTATGGTTACGTGTTCGATTGTGCCTGAGAGTTTGTTTTTCGCTCTTCCTCTCGGATATCGGATTGCTATAGGTCCGTCGAGGGTTAGTGATGTGTGCATCAGTCTGCGCAGCTCATCACCGTTGCGCGGCGCAGCTATTGTCATGCCAGGTATTGAGCGAAGATATGCGAGGTCAAAGACTCCATGGTGGGTAGGTCCGTCCTCACCAACGAGTCCAGCACGGTCGATACAGAATGTCACAGGCAATCCTTCTATTGCCACATCATGGATTATATGGCTGTAAGCACGTTGCAGGAATGAGCTATAGATGGCGACAAACGGCTTCATGCCATCTTTGGCGAGTCCGCCTGAGAATGTCACTGCATGTCCCTCAGAGATACCAACATCGAATGTTCTTTCCGGATATTTTTCAGCCAGTTTGTTCATTGATGTTCCTGATGGCATAGCGGCTGTGATGCCTACCACTTCAGGATGCGAGTCGGCGATCTCGACCAGAGTTGAGCCGAAGATGTCCTGATATTTGGGCGGTTTTTCAGGCGACTCCTGGGGGCGTTCTCCGGTGGCGGGGTCGAATATCCCTGGAGCGTGCCATGTGGCAGGGTCCTTTTCAGCAGGCAGAAATCCTTTACCCTTTGTGGTGCGCAGATGAAGAATTCTGGGCCCCTTGAAGTCCTTGATGTCGTTTAGCACTTTCACCACAGTGGCTACATCGTTGCCGTCAAACGGTCCGAAATAACGTATGTTCAGTCCCTCGAATATGTTCTGCTCATGGTTGATAAGCGACTTGAGGCTATTGTTGAAACGCGTGATGCGGCCTTTGCCGATGTCTGTGATAAGATTGTATTTCCTTAGGATACCTGCCAGGCTGTAGCGCAGGTCGTTATATCCTTTCGATGATGTGAGATGCGCCAGGTATGAGTTGAGTGAGCCTACATTCCTGTCAATCGACATGTCATTGTCGTTTAGGATTATAAGCAGATCGGAATTGGAATTGGCTGCGTTGTTGAGCCCTTCGAATGCCAGTCCGCCGCTTATTGAGGCATCACCTATCACGGCAACGACATTGCGGTGAGGCTCATCCTTGTGTACTGATGCTGCGACTGCCATGCCGAGCCCTGCTGATATTGAGTTGGAGGCATGACCTGCTGTGAATGTGTCATACTCACTTTCTTTGGGAGAGGGGAAGCCTGACAGTCCGCCGAGTGTGCGGTTGGTGCTGAATGCATCTCTGCGTCCTGTCAGGAGCTTATGGCAATAAGCTTGGTGTCCGACATCCCATACGATCCGGTCATAAGGGGTGTTGAACACGTAATGGAGAGCCACGGTCAGTTCCACAGCTCCCATTGATGAGGCAAAATGCCCAGGGTGAGAAGAGAGTGAATTTATGAGGAACGAGCGTAACTCGGCGCACACCTGTGGTAGCCTTTCGGCAGGCAGCTTGCGCAGATCCGCAGGGGAGTCGATTGTGTCGAGCAGTGGGGTGGTGGCGTCAACGTTCGTCTTTTCCTTTTTCATTCTTAATATATTTCTTATACAATGGTGCCCACACGACTATACCTGATGCCACGATTACAAAGAGCACCCACAGAGTGAAAGGCTGTGACGCTATCACCATATAGCAAAGCAACAGCCATAGGGCGGCAAGGAATATGAAGCGGATTTTATGTTGTGTGGACATTTTGTTTTATATTGGAAGAATCTCAATATCCAGTGTAGGAATGCGGGGAAAGTTTGCGAAGTTCGTCTTTAATTTCGGGGCTCACGTTCAGGGTCTCGATGAATTCGGCAATGCTTTCGGCTGTTACGTGGGTGTTGGTGCGGGTGAGTGCCTTTAGGGTCTCATATGGTTTGGGATAGCCTTCGCGACGCAGCACAGTCTGTATTGCTTCTGCAACGACACTCCATGTGTTGTCAAGATCGGCATCTATGGCTTCACGGTTGAGAAGGAGCTTCCCGAGTCCTTTCATGGTGGAGGCTATGGCTATAAGTGTATTAGCCAAAGGCACTCCGATATTGCGCAGCACTGTGGAGTCAGTAAGGTCGCGTTGCAGACGTGACACTGGCAGTTTGCCTGCAAGGTGCTTGAACAGTGCGTTGGCTATGCCGATATTGCCCTCGGAGTTCTCGAAATCAATGGGATTGACCTTGTGAGGCATTGCTGATGAACCAACTTCGCCTTCCTTGATTTTCTGCTTGAAGTACTCCATTGAGATGTACATCCACATGTCGCGGTCAAGGTCGAGTATGATATCGTTGATACGTGCAAGTGCATCGAAAAGTGCTGCGAGATTATCGTAGTTTGATATCTGTGTGGTGTATTCTTCACGCTCTATTCCGAGTCGTTCGCTTAGGAATCTTGCGCCGAAATCTCTCCAGTCGATACCTGGGAATGCACATAGATGGGCATTGAAGTTGCCTGTGGCTCCTCCGAATTTGCCGCTGATTTTCACGGCGTCGAGCATTTCCAACTGACGGCGCAGACGGTAGCTGAACACGCGTATTTCTTTGCCAAGTCGGGTAGGTGAGGCCGGCTGTCCGTGGGTTTTGGCAAGCATGGGGATCTCATACCACTCGTCGGCGCGAGCTTCAAGATGGTTGATCATTTCGATGAGTTGCGGACGGTATGTGTCGCGTATGGCATCGGCAATCGACATCGGCACTGCGGTATTGTTGATATCCTGCGATGTGAGTCCGAAATGAATGAATTCCTTGTAGGACTCCAAGCCGAGCGCATCGAAACGTTCTTTCAGGAAATATTCTACTGCTTTGACGTCATGATTGGTTACGCTTTCGATCTCCTTTATGCGAGCGGCGTCATTGACTGTGAAATTCTTATAGATATCTCGCAGCGATACGAACACGTCATGATTCACTGTAGCGAGCGGGTCCAAAGGTATCTCGCAGAGGGCTATAAAATATTCTATCTCTACCTTTACGCGATAACGTATCAGGGCATATTCCGAAAAGTATTCATCAAGGCGTTCGCATTTGTTGCGATAGCGACCGTCGACAGGGGAAATGGCTGTAAGCTCGGTAAGATTCATTGTGTGCTGCGTGTTATTTTATGAATATTTTTTGCAAAGTTAATAAAAAGTAGTGACATAGAGCGAGTCGGAAAACAAATGTTGGGTTATATGGACTGTTTTTGTCTTGCTAATGCTGTATAATTTGGAAAAATATAATGTATATGTTATAAAACATATGAATTGTTTTGTGGACTCAGGCAATAAGTCGTAACTTTGGTGCGTCCAATAAGTGTAGCTTTTACACTTATTGTTTTAGGGTTGCACCCGGAATGATAAAGATCAGAATCTAATCACAGTATATATCAATAAAAAACAGACAACTTGACCATGAAGAAGCATAGTCTTATGGCAATTGCAGCTGTCGCAACAATGGCGATGGTATCCTGCACGGGTAAGCAGAAAGCATCCGAAACTCTGATTGCAGGTCTTAGTCCTGAAAAGTTTGCTGCTGAGGTTGACGGCAAGCCCACTGCTCTGTACTCCGTAAAGAGCAGTGACGGAATGGAAGCGGCGATTACTAATTACGGTGGCCGTATAGTGGCACTTCAGGTGCCTGACAGAAATGGAGAGATGCGCGATGTAGTGCTCGGCTTCGATAGCATACAGGCTTATCTGCCCGAGAATAACCAGACTGATTTCGGAGCAGCGATCGGGCGTTACGCCAATCGTATAGACCATGGTCGTATAGTAATCGACGGAGATTCGATCCAGCTTCCGGTAAATAATTTCGGGCATACACTCCATGGCGGTCCCACTGGATGGCAGTATCAGGTGTATTCCGCAGAGCAGCCCAATGATTCAACCCTTGTTCTCTCGATCGATTCACCTGACGGGGACAATGGTTTCCCTGGAAACGTGAAGGCTACTGTGACTTATACAGCTCTTCCTGGAAACAAACTTGATATAGCATATTCAGCCACTACCGATAAGGCTACGGTCATAAACATGACCAATCATTCTTATTTCAATCTGTCGGGCGATCCGATGAAACCTATTACGGATCATACATTGTATGTGTATGCATCCAATTTCACTCCTGTTGACTCTACCTATATGACCACTGGTGAGATTCTGCCTGTTGAGGGTACCCCCATGGATTTCACCACTCCGCGTTCAGTCGGTGAGCAGATCGACAACTTCGAGTTTGTGCAGCTTAAGAACGGTAATGGATATGACCACAACTGGGTGCTCGATTCCAAAGGTGATATGGACAAGATCGCTGCCACACTTTATTCTCCTGAAAGCGGTATCGGACTGAGCATCTACACTGACGAACCCGGCATACAGGTGTATTCAGGCAACTTCCTCGACGGCACAGTGACCGGCAAGGGTGGAAAGGTGTACAATCAGCGCACCGGTATTGCTCTTGAGACTCAGCATTACCCCGATTCACCCAATAAGGCTGAATGGCCTTCGGTGCTCCTTCGTCCGGGTGACACATATAAGAGCAACACAACATTGTCATTTTTTGCATTATAATTCATTTATCTTTTAATTAACCTTAATACTATAAAGTAATGACCTCACTTGACTGGATTGTCATTGCTATCTTCTTCCTCGCCCTTATCGGTATAATTGTATGGGTGATGAAGCAGAAGCAAAACAACGCCGCCGACTATTTTCTTGGTGGCAAGGACGCTACATGGATTGCCATAGGTGCGTCAATATTCGCTTCCAATATTGGTTCAGAACATCTCATCGGACTTGCCGGCTCAGGAGCTTCATCCGGTATGGCGATGGCTCACTGGGAGATCCAGGGCTGGATGATTCTTCTTCTCGGATGGGTGTTCGTGCCGTTTTATACCCGCTCGATGGTGTATACAATGCCTGAGTTCCTTGAACGTCGTTTCAATCCTCAGTCACGTACCATTCTTGCTACTATCTCGCTTATCAGCTATGTGCTCACCAAGGTAGCTGTCACTGTTTACGCCGGAGGTCTCGTGTTCCAGCAGGTGTTTGGAATCGAGGAGCTTTGGGGTATTGATTTCTTCTGGATCGCAGCTATAGGTCTGGTGCTTCTTACCGCGCTCTATACTATATTCGGTGGCATGAAATCGGTGCTGTACACCTCTGTGTTGCAGACTCCCATTCTGTTGCTCGGTTCACTTATCATTCTTGTTCTCGGACTCAAGGAACTTGGCGGCTGGGACGAGATGATGCGTATATGCTCAAGTGTCAAGGTTAATGAGTATGGCGACACTATGGTCAACCTCATACGTGACAATAATGACTCCCAGTATCCTTGGCTCGGTGCTCTCATCGGCTCTGCCGTGATCGGTTTCTGGTACTGGTGTACCGACCAGTTCATCGTGCAGCGTGTTCTGTCGGGCAAGGATGAAAAGGAAGCTCGCCGCGGTACCATTTTCGGTGCTTATCTTAAGCTCCTTCCTGTGTTCCTGTTCCTTATTCCAGGCATGATCGCTTTTGCAATACATCAGAATGCTATTGCAGCCGGTGGTGAGGGTTTCCTTCCGATGCTTGCTAATGGAAATGTCAACTCTGACGCTGCTTTCCCCACCCTTGTTGCCAAACTTCTTCCGGCAGGAGTCAAAGGTCTTATAGTCTGTGGTATCCTTGCTGCCCTCATGTCATCATTGGCATCACTATTCAACTCATCGGCGGCTCTGTTCACTATTGACTTCTATCAGCGTTATCGTCCTGATACCGACCCGAAGAAACTCGTTCGCATCGGTCAGACTGCTACTGTGGTCATCGTTATTCTCGGCATCCTCTGGATACCTGTGATGCGTTCGGTTGGCGATGTGCTTTATCTGTATCTTCAGGATGTGCAGTCGGTGCTCGCTCCCGGTATCGCAGCAGCATTCCTCATTGGCATTCTGTGGAAGCGTGCTTCCGCCCAGGGTGGTATGTGGGCATTGCTTTCAGGTCTTATCATCGGACTTACACGTCTTGGAGCAAAGGTATATTACAGCAATGCAGGTGTTGAGCCCGGTGTTGACGGAAGCCTATTCCAGTACGTATTCTATGATTGCAACTGGCTGTTCTTCTGTGGATGGATGCTCGTGTTCTGCCTCGCGGTCGGAGTGATTGTATCCCTCTTCACCAAAGCTCCGGAACCTGAGAAGATTCAGGGTCTGGTGTTTGGGACCTCTACTCCTGAGCAGATTGCCGCTACTCGCGCCAGCTGGAACAAGTGGGATGTCGTTCACTCAATGATTATCCTTGGTATCACAGTGGCGTTCTATATTTACTTCTGGTAATACACTATCATAAGCATGCGCGATTCTGAGGCTGATTTGATAGCCTCAGAATCGGGTTTGCGAGAATTGAGAGATATGTACTATAGCGAAAATCCTCGGTTCTTTGTGGCCGTAGATTGCATAATATTCGGTCTGGTTGAGGGTAAGCTCTGTCTGCTCCTGACCAAACGAAAGTTCGAGCCTGAAAAGGGCAAATGGTCTGTCATGGGCGGATTTGTGCAGGAAATGGAGAGTGCCGATGATGCTGCACGGCGAGTGCTCAATCAGCTTACGGGCCTACAGGACGTGTATATGGAGCAAGTCCGGGCTTTCGGAGACGTTGATCGGGATCCGGGTGAACGAGTGATTTCACTTGCATACTTTGCGATGCTTGGTCCGGAAGAGTTTGATGTCGATCTCCTTGCTGAGCACAATGCCGTGTGGGTCCCAATTGATGAGATACCACCTCTTGGTTTTGACCATCCACAGATGGTGCAATGTACTCTCCAATTGTTGAGGCGTAAGTTCTCTACAGAACCTATAGGGTTCAATCTTCTGCCGGAATACTTCACGTTGTCACAGCTTCAGACTCTGTATGAAACAATCTTAGGCTCTCCGATTGACAAACGTAACTTCCGTAAAAAGGTGGCAGAGATTGATTGCATTACAAAGACTGATATGATCGACAAGACCGGGTCTCGCAGAGGAGCTTCGTTGTATCGTTTTGACTTGGCGAAGTTCAGCTCCGAATCAAAATTTAAAATCTGATAATAACTATGCTTGAAGAACTTAAAGAAAAAGTATATCGTGCCAATATCGACCTTGTGAAGCATGGACTTGTGATCTTCACTTGGGGAAATGTATCCGGTATTGACCGTGAGAAAGGACTTATGGTCATAAAGCCCAGCGGGGTTGACTATGATGTCATGACTCCCGATGATATGGTTGTGATTGATATTAGGACAGGTGAAAAGGTCGAGGGCAAATTAAAGCCTTCGTCCGACACTCCTACCCATCTTGCGCTCTACCGTGCATGGCCCGAAATCGGCGGTGTGGTCCACACTCATTCTACTTATGCCACAGCATGGTCACAGGCTGGCATTGATCTGCCGAATATAGGCACCACTCATGCCGACTATTTCCATAAGGCTATCCCTTGCACTCCCGATATGACAGAGCCGGAGGTGACCAACGATTATGAGCTGGAGACAGGCAATGTGATCATAAAGCGTTTCGAGGATATGAACCCTATGCACACTCCTGGGGTGCTTGTCAAGAATCATGGACCGTTTTCATGGGGCAAGGATCCTCACGATGCGGTGCATAATGCAGTTGTGATGGAGCAGGTTGCAAAAATGGCGTTCATTGCATACCAGGTAAATCCGGGATTGACAATGAATCCTCTTCTCATTGAGAAGCACTATCTTCGCAAGCATGGTCCCGGTGCGTACTACGGACAGTGATAACAGCGTCCTTTACTCAGAAAAATTTTTAGAAATCAAATTACCGAATAAATAATTAAAACTATGTACGAAAATTACGAAATATGGTGGGTCACAGGTGCCCAGCTCCTCTATGGTGGCGATGCTGTCGTTGCCGTTGATTCTCACTCAAAAGAAATGGTGGATGGTCTTAACAATTCAGGCAACCTACCCATAAAGGTTGTCTATAAGGGCACTGCCAATTCTTCTCGCGAGGTAGAGGACATCATGAAGGCTGCAAATAACGATTCCCGTTGTGTTGGTATCATCACATGGATGCACACTTTCTCTCCTGCCAAGATGTGGATTCATGGTCTGAAGGTGCTTTCCAAGCCTCTGCTCCATCTCCATACCCAGTACAATGCCGAGATACCATGGGATACCATGGATATGGATTTCATGAATCTGAATCAGAGTGCTCACGGCGACCGTGAGTTCGGACATATATGTGCACGTATGCGTGTGCGCCGCAAAGTGGTCACAGGTTATTGGAAGGATGCCGACACTCAGAAACGCATTGCCGTATGGCAGCGCGTGTGTGCAGCGTGGGCTGACTCCCAGGACATGCTCATTCTCCGATTCGGCGATCAGATGAACAATGTCGCTGTTACTGACGGTGACAAGGTTGAGGCCGAGGTACGTATGGGCTATCATGTCGACTATATGCCTTTCAGCGAAGTGATGCCTTATTTCGATGCTGTAAAGGATGAGGATGTGGATGCTCTTGTAGCTGAATATTTCAGACTTTATACTCACGATGAGAAACTTGAGGACAAGTCGACTGTTGAGTACAAGAAAGTATGGAACTCAGCTAAGGCGGAACTTACCCTCCGTGCAGTGCTTAAGGCTAAGGGTGCGAAGGGATTCACCACTAACTTTGATGACCTCGGTGATGCCGATGTAGAGAACACCGGTCGTGGCTTCGATCAGATACCCGGCCTTGCATCACAGCGTCTTATGGCTGAGGGTTACGGATTCGGCGCAGAGGGTGACTGGAAGTCGGCTGCTCTTTATCGTACTCTTTGGGTTATGGGACAGGGTATGCCCGGCGGCTGTTCTTTCCTTGAGGACTATACACTTAATTTTGACGGTAAGCAGAGCTCTATTCTTCAGGCTCATATGCTTGAGGTATGTCCGCTTATTGCAGAGGAGAAACCGCGTCTTGAGGTTCACTTCCTTGGAATCGGATATCGCAAGAGCCTTACCGCGCGTCTTGTGTTCACTTCCAAGCCTGAAAAGGGTGTGACAGCTACTGTCGTAGATATGGGTAACCGTTTCCGTCTCATTGTCAACGATGTTGAATGCATCAAATCCAAGCCTCTTCCCAAGCTTCCCGTAGCATCGGCTCTTTGGATTCCTATGCCCAGTTTTGAGGTTGGTGCTACAGCATGGATTCTCGCCGGCGGCACTCACCATTCATGCTTCTCCTACGACATCACTCCCGAATATTGGGAGGATTATGCTGAGATCGCAGGCATTGAGATGGTGCATATTGACAAGGACACCACTATCGAAGGTTTCAAGCAGACTCTCCGCATGGGTGAAGTATACTATATGCTCAACAAATCCCTCTATCTCTAATGGACGCAAAGACCACTATAGAGCATGGCAAAGCCATATTGGGTATAGAGTTCGGCTCTACCCGAATCAAGGCTGTGCTCGTCGATGAGGACAACCGTCCGATAGCCCAGGGTGTCCATGACTGGGAGAACCAGCTCGTTGACGGCCTGTGGACCTACAGCACTGAGGCAATATGGTATGGACTTCAGGACTGTTATGCACATCTGCGTGAGAACGTACGTGCAGAGTACGATGTGGAGATTGAGTCGCTTGCTGCTATCGGCATAAGTGCTATGATGCACGGTTACATGCCTTTCAACGAGCGTGCCGAGATACTTGTGCCGTTCCGCACATGGCGTAACACCAATACCGGGCGAGCAGCCGAGGAGTTATCCAAACTGTTTGTGTTCAATGTGCCCCTGCGTTGGAGCATCTCCCATCTTTATCAGGCGATTCTTGATAAGGAGACACATGTCAAGGACATAACTTATCTCACCACTCTTGCCGGATATATACATTGGCAGCTTACAGGAGAGAAAGTGCTCGGCATAGGAGATGCATCCGGCATGCTGCCGATAGACTCCGAAACTATGAATTATTCAGCAGGAATGATCAGTAAGTTCGATGCTCTTGTGGCTCCTGAATCGTTCCCATGGAAGCTTGAGGACATTCTTCCCAGAGTGCTCGTGGCTGGTGCCGATGCCGGTTATCTAACTGCGGAGGGTGCTCGCCGGCTGGATGTGTCGGGTCATCTCAAGCCTGGGGCACCCTTCTGCCCGCCTGAAGGGGATGCGGGTACGGGAATGGTTGCTACCAATGCTGTGCTTAAGCGCACGGGCAACGTTTCGGCCGGGACATCTTCATTCTCGATGATTGTCCTTGAGAAAGAGCTGTCCAAACCATACGAGGTGATTGATATGGTGACCACACCTGACGGATATCCTGTGGCGATGGTACATTGCAACAATTGTACATCCGATCTTAATGCTTGGGTCAATCTTTTCAAGGAGTATCAGCAGTTGCTCGGTGTGCCTGTGGATATGAACGAGGTGTTCGGCAAGCTTTACAATAACGCTCTCACAGGTGATCCTGATTGCGGAGGTCTGCTCTCGTATAATTATTTCTCGGGAGAGCCTGTCACCGGACTTACCGAAGGTCGTCCATTGTTTGTCCGTTCTGCCACTGATAAATTCTCTCTTGCCAACTTTATGCGTGCCAACCTTTATGCATCGGTTGCCGTATTGAAGATAGGTAATGATATCCTCTTCAACGAGGAGCATGTGCAAGTGGACCGTATCACCGGCCATGGTGGTCTTTTCAAGACTCCCGGTGTGGGGCAGAGGGTTCTTGCTGCGGCACTTAATTCACCGATATCCGTTATGGAGACTGCCGGCGAAGGTGGTGCCTGGGGCATAGCCCTGCTTGCGGCATTCGTTGTAAACAACCGTAAAGGTCAATCACTTCCCGAATGGCTTAACGATTGTGTGTTCCTTGGTAATGCAGGCACAGAGATCGCTCCGTCGCGTGAGGATGTTGAAGGATTCAACAAGTATATCGAGACTTATAAGCGCGGTCTTGCCATAGAAAAGGCTGCTGTCGAAGCAAAATAACCATCGGCAAAAGACTGTCAAATATATAAGGTGTATCAAATCTATGAGATTTGATACACCTTATTGTTTATTATGTTAATCGGAATAGGTTTATCTCTGATCGGGTTTTATGTCGTATGACAGCATTGCGAGAGAGAATCCCCAGTATATGAATGCGAGTGATGTGAGGAAGCTTGTCATTGCCATGTCCTGTACCCAGCCTGCTTCAATGAAGAAGAAGCCTATGAGCATTAGCAACATACCGTTGATGAGCTGTAGCCACCAGTATCGGCGACCGCTCTGTTTGACTGCTGCACATAGAGCGCTGATACCCCAGAATATAAATATGAATGCAAGGAAATAGGGGAACACAGCCTCGGAAATCACAACGCTTCGTACCATCATAAAGCCTATGAACATGTCAATGATACCGCCGGCGAGCCACCATCCCCAGCCTCGTCCCGCATGTGGACCTGATGCCTGTAAAAGTTGAACGACACCTGTCACAATGAGAAGCCAACCAAAGAGCTGGGATGCTACGGCATATCCTACGACTGGCCAGAACCAATAGGCAAAGCCACAAATTACCATAAGTATACCTGCCAGGAGAACAACCCACCAATATCGGGATTCTCCCATGAATTTTGAGAATAATGCTTTCATAACTGCTTGTATTATAGTTGAAATTTTTAGAGATAGTGTTATTTCCGAATTCGGAATAATCCGTTTCTGATTGATATGGGATTGATTCCGTTTTCAGAATTATAACACTTGAATTGCTAAATTTGTTGAAAATCTTCTACTTAAATTTGAGCAAGTTTCATAAGAGGCTTGTCCGGATTGAAATTGTGGTTGACAGCCTTGAGGTGATATTACAAGCAGTCGGATATGTTTTATCCTGCGATGTTGGCGATATTAGTCGATATGAGAAGCAGTATGGACTTTTCGTCAAAGATGCCTCCGAGCCGATTATGAAGATGGGTTATAAGTGCGGCCTTTCGCTTCTTTACAGTGATTTCGGCAATTCCGAGTATTTTTGCTATCTCAGCATTTTTCAGGCCGGCATCAAAGCTCAGCTCAAATATCTTGCGGAACTTCTCAGGCAGAGACTCTATTGCATCGAAGAGCATCTCATGTATCTCATGCTCTATCAAGGCGTATGAGCAGTCGTCCTGGATGTCTGCTTTCTCAGATTTTGCAATATATGTGAGGTGTCGGCTGCTTTTGCGAAGTATGGCTATGGCATTGTTGCGTATGCATGTAAGCAGGAATGCTCTCCACGTGCTCCCCGACTCAAATTCTTCTCTTTTCATATAGGCAGTGATCACACTTTCCTGCACACAGTCCTCAGCCATATATGCAAACTCATCGCCGAGTATATGCATTGCATACAGCATCATGCCCGGGTACATCATGTCATAAAAAGGTGTGATGTTGCCCGATGCGAAGTCGTGGAATATATTATCGTAATCAGCCATTATTTGTTGACAAAGTTATACTTTTTTTGTCGCAGAGGCAATTTTTATTAAAAAAACGTATAAATATCGTATACTTTTTTCAGTTGAACGCTATCTTATAGTAGAATTAATATAAACATGGAGCGAATAAGTATACTGATATACCGTCACATCATAGGGGCACTTACTCCTGAGGAGAAAGCGGAATTGGATGAATGGACGGCTCGCAGTCGCGAGAATGAAAAATTTGTAAAGCGGGTGACATCTCCAGATGAGCTGCAACGCTGGCGTGAACGCCGTAACGTCATAAACACTGAGCGTCCGGCACATGATATGCGTCTGCGTATTGATAGCCTTATGGCAGATGACCGTCGCTACAGGATGCGCCGCAAGCTTACATCTTATATAATAGGTGTTGCTGCATCTTTGTTATTGATAACAGGAGTGTCGTTATTCCTCCTGCTGGATGACACTCCATCCCAGGATTCTTCTTCAATGAATATATCGGGAGTGAAGCAGTCCAGGCTTGATGATATACATTACGGTTCAACGAAGGCTGTGCTGACTCTCTCAAACGGCAGCACTGTATCATTCTCGGATACCACACTTAGTTATCCTGATGCTTCGGATTCCGGATTGCACCGGTATGTATCGGAAAACAATGCAGTGGAGGAACTTAATCTGAGCGTGCCCAAGGGCGGAGAATTCAAGATTACTCTTGAGGATTCTACGGAGGTATGGCTCAACGCTGACAGTAGGCTTATATATCCGTCTGTATTCGGTGTCTGTGAGCGTCGTGTAAAGGTGTCGGGGGAAGCTTATTTTTCTGTGCATCATGAGGAAGACCGACCATTCTATGTGGATACTAACGATCAGACGATCAGAGTGTATGGCACAACGTTCAATGTGCGCAATTATCCTGACGACAATCTTGCTTATATCACGCTTGAGACAGGTTCTATAGCTTTGTCTCGTCCCGGAGTGGTCCATGGCGGAGAGGTGGTGATGTCACCGGGGCATCATGCCACTTACGACAAGGATTCCGAACGGATGTCGATGACAGTGGTCGACCCGGCAGTGATATCAAGTTGGAGACATGGAAAATTTGTGTTTGAGAATCAGCCGTTGAGATGCATTATGCGCGATCTCAGCCGATGGTACGATTTCGATTATGAATTTGCGGATAGTGATATTGAGGAAATAATCTTTCTTGGAAGCATACCTCGTTATTCGGATTTCACAATAGCTGTCTCTATAATAGAGAAGTGTTCCGACTTGCGTATATCCATACGTGATGGCAAGGTATATATTCAGAGAAAATAACAATAGAAAAATCATATAAATTAAAATCAATTTTTACGCAATGAAAAAAGTACTATTAGTCCTATTTTTAGCCATTATGCTGCTTGTGCCGCTTGATGGTTATGCACGAACGTACAGTGCTGTCTTTGAGAAGGCTTCTCCCGAAGAGGTGATCAATACGCTCAAACGTGAGACCGGCCTTGACTTTGTGTGCACCAAGGAGCTGCTTAACAGTGCCAAGTCGCCAGTCACATGTAACTTTACCGGCTTGACTCTCGATCAGTTGCTCAATCGTGTGCTGTCGGTGAATATGCTTCTCGGTTACGAGGTTGTAGACAATACTGTTGTGGTCAAACGCCCTGATGCCGGTGCTGACTATGTGCAGGGTGAGATCAAGGGTGTCGTATACGATGAAGATGAGAACGAGCCTCTTGCAGGAGCTACAATCATCATTGACGGCACTGACAATATTACTGTCACAGATATCGATGGCCGTTTCTCATTCAAGGATATCCGGGCTCTGAATCCTGTGGTGTCAGCTTCGTTTGTAGGAATGAAGCCGGCTTCAATCAAGGTCACGCCCAAGAATCAGAATGCCTTGAGATTCGAGTTAAAGACCCATGTCACTATGATGAGCGAGGTGGTCGTGACCGGCTATCAGGAGGTCAGAAAGGAGAAGATGACAGGAGCCACCACCACAATATCTGCTGATAAGCTTGACCAGCGTTTCTCTACCAATGTTCTTGACAATCTTGAGGGGCGTGTGGCAGGTCTGTCTACTTATGGAGGTAAGCCTGTTATCAGAGGTATGGGCACGTTCCAGGGTGCCACTTCACCTTTGCTTGTTGTTGACGGTGTGCCTGTCGAGTCATCATTGTCGTCGTTTGATCCGTTCTCATCTTCCGACCTGTCAGCGGCAGACGCCGCCGCGGGTGCGCTTGCCGATCTCAACCCTTATGATATTGAAAGTGTCAACGTGCTGAAGGATGCTGCCGCGGCTGCTATTTACGGAGCACGTGCCGCCAACGGTATCATAGTCATTACCACTAAGAATGCTAAGAAAAAGGATAAGATCGACATTGATTTTTCAGCTAATCTTACGGTATATGAGAATCGCAATGTAGATTATGCCGATAATTTCTACATGACTCCTGAACAGCAGGTAGATGCAGAAAGCAATTTCTATGAGTATTATCTCATGAGCGGTCAGGATCCAAATGCTCAGAACACCATATGGAACCGTATAAATCGTGGCGATTCAGGTGTGTCGCCTATCCGTTATGGATATTATCAGCTCGCCAAGGGAGAGATCACTCGTGAAGAGCTTGACTCACGTCTTTCTGAGCTTAAGAAGAATAATTTTGCCAAGGAGTATGCCGATGATGTGTACAGCCGTCAGGTGGTGCAACAGTACAACCTGGCACTGCGCAGCAGTTCTGACAAGGCACGCAATAATGTCACTGTGAATTATAAGCATGACAATGCAGGCATGATAGAGCATGACACCGATTGGTTCAATCTTGCCTACAAGGGGAGCTTCGATCTTGCCAAATGGATTACTGCCACTGTCAGCTTCAACGGCATATACACAACCAAGAAGGAGGCGGGTATGGATCTTTCTGCCGATTATACCAATATATGGTCACTTCCTGCATATATGCCTTACAGGAACAGTGACGGCTCGTATCGTCCTCTCTATTACTCATATTCAGGTAATGAATACTGGAATGAGAAGGGCACTGAGGGCTTCCATGATCTCGGGGTGATTGTAAGTGACGAGCTGCGCAACAATTCACGCCTCACCAAGCGTACACACATGCGTTATCATGCTGACCTTCTCTTCCGTGTGATTGAAGGGCTTACGCTGAACACTCAGTTTGTCTACGAGGTGGAGAGCCAGAATGCTTCTTGGCATGCCACAGAGCAGAGCCATGCATCGCGCACGATCCGTAATGCATATACGATATATGATGACAATGGAAAGATCGCTTATCTGACACCTCGTTCCGGCGGTATGCTCCGTACCACACAGACCGATGGAAATTACTGGACTGCACGAGGGCAGGCTAATTTTTCACGCACATTCTTCGATAAGCATGACATTGCTGCTATAGCAGGTATTGAATTCCGACAGACTAAGCTCAAAGGCACAAAATCTCTTGCCCTCGGTTATGATGACCAGCTTCAGAGCAGTGCGACAAACACTGTTGATTTCAATGTCCTTGCCAATGACTGGCGTGAGAATCCTTACTATATGACTGAGTTGTGGGGCTTCCCTTCGGCTTCTGCAGCACTTCCCTATATCTATGACGGTATGGGAGTCATCGTCGAGCAGCGTCACCGTTACGCTTCAGGCTATGCCAACCTCACTTACACCTACGATGAGCGTTACAACGTGTTCGGTTCATATCGAAAGGATTATGCTGATGTCTATGGACTGAATGCCAAGTTCCGCGGTCAGCCTTTGTGGTCGGTAGGAGCAGGATGGAATATTCATCGTGAGGATTTCATGTATGATCTCACCTGGGTCAATTTCCTGAAATTCCGTTTCAGTTATGGTGCTACAGGCAACATTTATCAGGGTGCCACAAGCTATATGACAGCAACCTCGACCGATCTTAACGACTATACCGGTCTGCCGATGGGAGTTGTGACAAGTCCTGCCAATCCAAATCTCCGATGGGAGGAGAACCGTACCACCAACGTGGGTCTTGACTACAGTTTCCTGAACTATCGTATGCGCGGATCGCTTGATTTCTATAATAAGGATGGAAAAAACATATTCAACAACCGTGTGCTTGATCCGACTACAGGATTTACATCAATGGTAGCAAATGTGGCATCCATACGCAACCGTGGAGTTGAGCTAAGCCTTGCCTATGATTGGTTTGTGCCCGGTAAACGCAATAATTTCTCCTGGACAACCGAAATGACATTCTCCTACAATCAGAACGAGGTGATGAAGGTTCACAATCCGGCTGCTACGGCATCTGCATTATTGTCTACACCATATCGTGAAGGGTACCCGGTGAATGCTCTTTGGTCATATAGGTTTGCCGGTATCAGTGACCAGGAAGGGCAGGAGGGCTACACAATGTGGTATGATGAGAATGGCGAGGTCCAGCGCAGTGTCAGCAGCCGTTCAACTGATGTGCTTGAATTCTCCGGTCAGACCGATCCTAAGACCATCATAGGTCTCAACAACTCATTGCGATGGAACGGTCTGAGTCTTAACGTGCTTATGACTTATTGCGGAGGACATATGATGAGGGCTCTTCCTGAGTATGAACAGACCTATTCACTCCTGATGGGCTATGCGCCGGTAAGGTCCTATTTCCTTGATGCCTGGACTCCGGAGAATCCTACCTCTCATCCCGGCTTCGGACAATATGCTGCTGAGAGTCCCGCAAGCGAGGCGGCTGATTCTGATATATCAGTGCATCACGCCGATTTCATCAAGATACGTAATGTGGTGTTGGGTTATGATTTCCCGGTTTCGTTAGTGCGTCGTCTCGGTGTCAATCATCTTGCTCTCCGATTCCAGGTCGACAATCCGGGCGCACTGTGGACACGCAATAATATCGGTGTGGACCCGGAGACACTCGGTGTGCGTAACCGTACGTCCTACGTGTTCGGTCTTAATATCAACCTTTAAAAATACAGGCTATATTACATATGAAAAAGATTATATATTCTCTCTTGATCGGTACACTCGGGCTGACCTCATGTTCCGATTTTACCGACATCAAGCCCAAGGGGTCCAATCTTCTGCAAAGCGTCACCGATCTTGAGATGCTTCTCAATTACGAATTTCAGGGTATCAAGGCCACTCAGCAACAGCTCCTATGCGGAGACCTTTACCCACAGGAGATGATACCTACGGTGATCAACCGTCCCAATATGACTCTTACCAAGATATTCACCACATGGGATGAGTCAGCCCATGCCAAGGAGCAGTTGGATCTGACAGCCAGCGACGCTCACTACACCAAGTTCTATGAGGTGATAGGCAAGATAGCTAATCCAGTACTGCTCAATATAGATAAAGCCGATGGTGACGATGCCTTGCGTCAACAGGTCAAATGTGAGGCTCTTGTGTTGCGGGCATATTTTCATTATCTGGTGGTCCAGAAGTTCGCCAAGGCTTATGATCCTGCCTATGCATCCACCACTATGGCAATACCTTATCTCAAAGAGTCCCAGGATCTTTTGGCGACCATACCTCAGCTTACTCTTGAGCAGGTATATACCAACATCCTTGCCGATATTGATGAGGCTATCAGCCTGGGAGGTCTCACTGACGAGCCTGTCAATCAGATGAGAGTGGGGCTTCCTTTCGCCTATGCGGTAAAGGCTATGGCACTGATGTCAATGCAGCGTTATGATGCTGCTGCTGATGCCGCCAATGCCTCTCTCGCTCTTAAGTCAACCATAAGCAATTACAATGATTATGTGAGGGACACCCCGAGCCCGGTTATGCCAAGTTTTGTGAATCAGGCTATACATCGTCCGTTTATGGATTGCGAGGAGGATATTTTTGTCACTCGTGATATCTTGGGGCAGATGGGTATTTCGGATGAGGCATGGGCTCGTTTTGAGGACGGTCACATCTGTCGTGACCGACTTTTCAGCGGTGATATGCTGATACCGGGGCGTAAGCTCGGAGAAGCATACTTCGGGATGGATATAAATTTCTCCTATGATAATGATTCAAAATGGAATACATTCGGACTTAAGACCTCTCAGATGCGTCTGATACTTGCGGAGTGCGAACTTCTGAAAGGTAATATCGACAATGCCATGGAGCAGCTCGACATGATACGCATCAACCGTATAATACCGGAGAAGTATGTGTCGCTCAAGGGGACTGTGACTTCTCGTGAAGAGGCTGTCAGACATCTGAAACAGACCTCGCACGGAGAGAATATCTATACTTACTTCAACTTTGTAACACGCAAGCGTTGGAACCGCATGGATGATTTCAAAGAGACACTTACGCGTACAGTTGGCGATAAGACTTTTACACTTTCGCCTGAATCAGATATGTGGATCTTCCCATTTCCCCAGAATGTTATTTCGCTCAATCCGTCATTACAGCAGAACTATTGACCGGTAAGTGATTAAATACAAGAGAACCATAGCGTACATGTGGTATCGCGCTATGGTTCTCTTGTCTTTTTAGCTGCTATTGGAGTTGTTATCTTCCTGAAGAATGGATCATGTCACGGATACGGTTGTTTAACTCTTTCTCGGCGTTGAGTTGTTCGAGAGTGAGATGCATGCGGTATCGCCAGTAATGTCGTGGATTTGCCGGGATATTTATGAGCTCCTCGCGAGGATCTTGACGGCGCACCACTCCGTCGGTCGACAGCCAGTCCTGTAAAGGAAGTATGCACAGCATGGATGGAGATTCAAGATGCATTCTCACAATCTTCTCGCATATCCACGGTTCAGCATATTCAGGAGCCTCGCCAGGTTCGCGGAGCACTTCGTTGAAGTACTTCTGAGTTGCGGCGCGGTCCGCTTCCCACCAACGGCGTATTCCATCCATATCATGTGATGATGTGGTGCATACGGAGTTGTAAGGATAGTTCCATGTGTTGCCGAATGGAGTCGTAGGGTCCTTGGGCATACGCTGTATTTCAAGCACAAGTATCTGGAGTGCGCTCATGACTGCGGGGACACATGCAGGTATCATACCCAAGTCCTCGGCACACACGAGCATATCGGTGGCATCAATGAGCGGTGGCATCTTCCACATGGCTTTATCATACCAGAATTCGTTGTGGCGACGATAGAAGAAATCGTTGTAAAGGCGATTGAAACACCATTTCTCATAATCGTTGAGACAGCGGTACTGGTAGGTGAATTGAGCGGATATGCGTGGATGATACTTGCCCTTCTCGTAAGAGTCCTCGATGAACAGCACATCATCGATAAGTCCCATAAGAGCCTGGCATATGCGATTGTTCTTTTCCCTGTCGTCACTGTCAGCAGCAAGAGCTGCGAAATGATCGGCGACTTTACGTTGTGTATCGAATTCCTCTTTGAGCCGATATTTACCGTATCCTTCCGGTATGAGGTAGCGGTCACGGCATTCTTCGGTCCACTCTCCGAAGAAATCATTTAACATCCATTCGAGGATGAGAGGCTTGGTGTGACGTTCGGTATCGATCCAGAAGTCATAACTGTTGCGCATCTCATCGGGCGAGAAAGGCAGGGCACGGTTGAATACACCGAGCAGTCCGTGGACGGCATCCATGGGTATCTCCCATATACGGAAGAATCCGAGCACATGGTCTATGCGGTAAGCGTCGAAGTATTCTGCCATCTTGCGGAAACGAGCCTTCCACCAGGCGAATCCGTCCTTTGACATCTCTTCCCAGTTGTAGGTTGGCAGTCCCCAGTTCTGACCGAGCACTGAAAAGTCGTCCGGTGGGGCACCTGCCTGGCAGTCAAGATTGAATAGGCGTGGTGATATCCAGGCGTCGACGCTTGTGCGTGATATGCCGATAGGTATGTCGCCCTTGATGGCTACACCGTTGGCACGTGCGTAATCGTGCACCATGCGCATCTGACGGTCCAGATGGTATTGTATGTAGTATACGTAGTTTATGTCATAGGTATGTGCATCGATGAAGTCTTTCACTTTGGCTTCATCGTATACGGCATATTCTCCCCATTTGCTCATGTCGGGGGTGCCGTTGAGATCACGTAACACACAGAATGCTGCATATGGAGTGAGCCAGGAGGCGTTACGACTCAGGAATTCCCGGAATTCAGGGGTTGACATATCGTCATTGCCGTTCTGTGCATAAAGTTCGCGTGTGAACTGTATCTTCGCCTTGTTCACACGTTCGTAGTCGATTTCCGGAAGCTTGTTGAGCTCACGCCCGAGTTCGTCGAAGTAACGCTGACGCTCTTTGTCGTTGAGACGTCCCATCACGCTCAGACGCAGGAACATCGGGTGGAGAGCGAAAGTAGAATTGGCGTTGTAGGGGTAGGAGTCGGTCCACGTGTGGGTCATCGTGGTGTCGTTGATGGGGAGTACCTGCACGAAATTCTGATGAGTCTGCACTGCCCAGTCCACCATCTTCTTTATATCCATAAAGTCTCCTACACCGAAATCCTCGTCGCTGCGTAATGAGAACACAGGTATGGCAACGCCTGTTCCGCGCCATGCGTTCTTGGAGTTGACAAGACGCTGTCCGGCATCTATTACAGATGTATTTTCATCTATGGCAGGCAGATGGAATGTGCGGTTGTCGCGTCCTTCCCAAGCCACGATATCACCTGTGGCTTTTTTGATTATTAGAAACTTATAATCCGAGCCATTCTTTATACCGGACAGAGGTATATTGATTTTCCATGTTGGATATTCGGCATCACTCATCCGTGCGGCTTTCGATGTGTCCCACGATCCGAGGGCCTCATCTTCTCCGCTGACAGCTACAGCCTCGTCGGCATTGATCATCGGGGCATCGACAGTCAGTGTCAGGTATCCCGGCTCAGCCTCCACAAGTTTGTCGTGCTCGCCGCGATAGTTGATGCAATCGGTAAATGCGCTTGAGTAATAGGGCTTGTCCCAGGGCTGATCCTGCCATCGGTCTATGATCCTGATGTTTTTTGTGTCGGGACGGCGTTCGAAGCGATGAGCACGACCCCATTCGCGTCTCACTGTACCATTGTCATGACGCACTATGTAGCTGTATGTGACAAGATAAAGAGAATCCGGTAGCTCTATAGCCGCAGTCCAAGTATCCCCATCGGAAAGTGTCATGGGGATGGCTTTGTCAATATCACCTCCGCCAAGAGCCTCCTGGGCACCTGTGATGAATAGGTTCTCACCCCATTCGGTGTGGTAATTGACTTGAAAGAAAAGTTTCATAAGTATGATATGGTATGAAAAATAATATATTGTGCAAAGTTTAATTGGATAATAAAAGCACAGCAAAGATAGTGTTTTCCTGCAAAAACGCCAATACAAAACTAATATTTTAAAATACACGTATATTCAAAAAAAATGATTACATTTGTAGAAAATTTTGCAGAGATAATCGATTGGTTCTGCCTTTGATATTATTAGCCTCATAATGAACATACTTTACGATTACCAAACTTTCCTCAACCAGCGTTTTGGAGGGATATCTCGATATTTTGCCGAACTGATGACTCGTCTGCCTGATGGTTTCAGGTTTAAGAATCCGGTTATGTTGTCGTCTAATGTCTACCTTTCATCGGTTCCTGGGATGAGGTTGGCTTGTATGAGCGTACCGCATTTTCTTAAGCGAGGTAGAAAAGCATATAAGATAAATAGATTTCTTTCACGGAGAGCTCTTGATGGTGGTAAGTATGATGTGTTTCATCCTACATACTATGATCCTTATTTTCTGAGAAATGTCAAGCGTCCGTATGTGATGACCGTTTATGACATGATTCATGAGAGGTTTCCGGAAATGTTTCCTGAACAGGACCATACCAGTGAACTTAAGCGTATTACGGTCACTAAGGCTGATAAAATTATAGCCATAAGTCATTGGACTAAAAAGGATCTTATTGAGATTTATGGTTTGCCTGAAGATAAGATTGAGGTTATACATCTTGGTCAGAGTATAGATACGACCAATGAGCAGCCAGTGGAGGGTTTGCCTGAATCATACATATTATTTGTGGGGAATCGTGGTGCCTATAAGAATTTCGAACGGTTTGCCCGAGCTTTTGCCAGGATACACCGCAATCATCCGGATGTAAAGCTGGTATGTACAGGAGGTCTTTTTTCTGAGTCAGAGATGGCGTTTTTGAAGGATCTGTCCATCGATTCGTGTATACATCATTATTTTGTTTCAGAGGCTCAGCTTGTTTATCTTTATCGTCATGCATTGTGCTTTGTCTTTCCGTCACTGTATGAAGGATTCGGGATTCCGATTCTTGAAGCGTATGCCGCTGACTGTCCTTTGGTTCTCAGCAATACGAGTTGTTTCCCTGAAGTGGCACATGATGGTGGTATTTATTTTGATCCGTATGATGTTGACAGTATCACGGAAGCCATCGAACGTGTTGTCACAGATGTTCATTTAAGGTCGGAATTGGTGAATAAAGGCAGAAAAGTGCTCGACATGTATTCTTGGGACAAAATGGCTATTGAAACAGCTAAAGTCTATGAAAGCTTAAAATAGTTTATTATTAAATACTATTTTACATATGGATAAATTTCTTATAACCGGATGCTCTGGCTTTGTAGCACGGCATTTTCTGGATTATCTTGAGGATAATAAGATAAGATGTGAGGTGTTTGGTCTTGATCTGGACGCATTTCAGGCTCATCGTTATTTTAAGTATGTCGATATGAGGAGTGAATGTGTCGATTTACTTAAAAAAGAGGAGATAGAGAGGGTTATATTTGATTTTCAACCGAAATATATACTGCATCTTGCTTCGTTCAGTTCTGTTGCATTCAGTTGGAAGAATCCAACTATAAGTTTCAAGAATAATGTCAACATATTCCTCAATCTTCTTGAGGTAATAAGGGAGTATGGACTTAATACAAGGGTGCTTTCGATTGGTTCATCTGAGGAATACGGTAATGTACTGCCTGAGGAGACACCTCTTACCGAGGAATCCCCATTGCGACCATTGTCACCTTATGCTGTTGCAAGGGTGGCTCAGGAGATGCTGTCAAAGCTTTATGCCGATTCATTTGGGATTGACATTGTGATCACGCGTTCGTTCAATCATATAGGTCCTGGTCAGAGAGATGTGTTTGTTGTGCCGTCATTTATACGTAAGATGCTCGATGCTAAGTTGGCAGGGCAGGCAGATATGACTATGCTTACAGGAAATCTTGATATTGTAAGGGATTTTCTTGATGTCCGGGATGTGGTAAAGGCTTACTACCTGCTTTTGAAAAAAGGAAAGAAAGGGGAGGTGTATAATATCTGTTCAGGTAATCCCACTAAGCTTCAGGAGATAATATCTATAGCAAGTGAGATTATTGATATTGATGTGCACACTGAGATGTCAGCATCGCTTGTTCGCCCAAACGATAATCCTTTGATTTTAGGTGATAATAGCAAACTGAAAAGTCATACAGGCTGGTCAGCCGGATATACTTTGAAGCAAAGTATAGAAGATATAATTGAATATTGGCGAAATATACTTTCAGAGGATTGATGATGCTTGGCGAGAATAATAAGGTTACGGTTGTGACCGTATGCTATAATGCTGCAACAGTAATTGAGGAGACAATTCTTTCGGTCCTTTCACAGAATTATCAGTCAATGGAGTATATCGTCATTGACGGTGGGTCCACTGATGGGACTGTAGATATAATAAAGAAGTATTCCGACAGGATCGCTTACTGGGTATCAGAGCCTGACGGTGGCATATATTATGCGATGAACAAGGCTGTTGAGCATGCTACCGGCGATTATGTCAATTTTATGAATGCCGGTGATACGTTTTTTGATTCAAATGTTCTTAAAGATATATTCTATCGCAAGTTATATACAGAAGATGTTATATATGGAAGCAATCTGTGCCGTTATAGCGGAGGATATAAGTCGCATCATCCGGCAGGATTTGAGGTCTTAGATAAGGCTATGCCGTTTTGCCATCAGAGTTCGTTTACTCGCACAGATGTGTTGCGAGCCTATCCGTTTGATACTGACTACAGACGAGTGGCAGACTATGTTTTTTTTCGTCGACTGTATGAGCGCGGTGGGTCGTTCAGGCGTGTAGATAAATATATATGTGTGTATGATGAGTATGGAATTTCATCAAATATAACCCTTGATTATTATTTTGAACTATGTAGGGCTTTTGGATGGAAGGCAAGTATGAAAGAATATTTGAAGTACTGCATGTTTAATAGAATGAAAAGTCTACGTTATTGTAGACTTAGATTTTTAATCTCTTCTTATCAGAAGCCTGGAAAATATCAGTTACATCCGAAAGGGTTCAAGCAGATGTAATTTAATGAATAGACAACTTATGGTTAAGTATTATGATCATCCTGAGCCGTTCCGTCTGGAATTTGGTGGAGAGATTAGAAATCTGCGCATAGCCTATCACACTTATGGTTCGCTTAATGAAAGGTGCGACAATGTGGTGTGGGTGTGCCATGCGCTTACTGCCAACAGTGATGTTCAGGACTGGTGGCCGCACACGGTAGAGGAGGGGATGTTTCTTGATCCTTCACGCTATTTTATAGTGTGTGCCAATTTTATAGGCTCACCTTACGGCACGACTTGCCCATTGAGTGAGAATCCCGATACAGGGCAGCCGTACTATGCCGATTTTCCATGCTACACCATTCGCGATATTGTCAATGCTCATCGATTGCTTGCCGATGCATTGGGGATAGGTGTGGTTCACACTCTTGTCGGGTGTTCGGTAGGTGGATTTCAGGCAGTGGAGTGGGCAGTGATGGAACCTGAGCGTTTTGAGCGTCTTGCACTTATGGCTACTGACGGGATCGCTACCCCATGGACCATCGCTATTGACGAGTCGCAGCGTATGTGCATTGAGGCTGACTCTACTTATGGTGAACCGCGTCCCGATGCAGGAGCCGCCGGGCTTGCTGCCGCACGTGCCATAGGCCTGTTAAGCTATCGCGGACCTTCGGGCTATAATCTCACCCAATGTGACTCGGAGGAGTTTCCTGCCAAGCGCAGGGCAGTGACCTATCAGCGGTATCAGGGGGAGAAGCTTGTGAAGCGTTTTGATGCATATTCCTATCATGCAATTCTTGATTCGTTTGATTCTCATGATGTGGGGAGAGGCCGTGGCGGCATGTATGCGGCATTGTCTAATATCAAGGCTCGGACTCTTGTGATAGGGCTGACTACCGATATAGTGTTCCCTCCTACGGACATGATCGCGCTTGCCGCCCGCATTCCTAAAGCAAAGTATGCTGAGATACATTCTCCATTCGGTCATGACGGATTTCTTGTAGAATATCTTCAGCTCAATGCGTTGATGAAGCCGTTTATGGAGCAGTGATGATTCATAGTGTTTCCGAAAGGTTGCAATTAAAGTAAAAAATATGAAAGGTACAACTAAAGGTTATATTCTCGGAGCGGTTGCTGCCATAAGCTATGGCACAAATCCGCTTTTTGCAGTCCCTTTATATGAGATGGGGCTCACTGTAGGTTCGGTGCTGTTTTATCGTTATGTGCTCGCCACATTGATTCTTGGGCTCGTGATGCTTAAGCGTGGCGATAGTTTCAGGCTTGCTCCTCGACAGATACCGTTGATGTTCATTCAGGGTGTATTGTTTGCGTTGTCGTCAGTAGGTCTTTTTGAGGCGTACAATTATATGGATGTAGGACTTGCATCCACGATGTTGTTTGTGGAGCCTGTCATTATCGCATTGATACTGTGGATATTCTATAGGCAGAGGATTTCTCTTGCCACGTTTATAGCCATTCTGATATCCATTGCAGGAGTGGTGTGTCTTGCCAATCCTGGTCCTGGAGCTCATGTGACCGGTATCGGAATGGTTCTGGTGGTGCTTTCGGCATTGAGCTATTCGATATACATGGTACTGATCAATAAGACGAGTCTAAGGAGCCTTGCTGGTCCTACGTTGACATTCTATTCCTTGCTTTTTGGTATTACGGTATTTATAGTTCAGCTCAAGGGTTTGTCGCAGTTGCAGGGTGTTCCTGCCAATCCGCTCGGGCTTGCCTGCATGGCGGGAATTTCAGTGTTCCCCACCATCGTGTCGATTCTGACTGTGGCTGTGGCAGTGCAGCTTATCGGGTCGGTGCCTGTGTCCATTCTCGGTGCTTTGGAGCCGGTGACAGGAGTGGTGATAGGAGTGTTTGTGTTCAGTGAGTTGCTCACATTGAAGGCCGTTGCAGGTATAGTGCTGATTCTTGCAGCTGTGTTCGTATTGGTATCAAGCCCAACAAAATTATTCAGTCATGGTAAAGCAATGTTCCGTCATATTCGGCTGTCTCGCGGTAGGTGAGTTCATAGTATGGCTCACGGGGATTTCCATTCCGGGAAGTATCCTTGGCATGTTGCTGCTCACGGCTCTTCTTGAGAAGAAAGTTATCAAGGTCGAGGATGTGGGTCCGATGTGTCGGTTCCTAGTGTCTAATATGGGATTTTTCTTTGTCCCTCCAGGTGTCGCGCTTATGCTTTATTTTGATATTATAGCCGATTCATGGCTTGCAATAACCGTAGCTACTGTGGTGAGCACTGCGCTTGTGCTTCTTGTCACAGGGCGGGTCCATCAGTATTTCCGTCATGCAGTTCATAGAAAGTGATATTCCGTCATGCAGTTCATAGAAAGTGATATTTTTCTCGTTGCGTTGACCTTTATGGTCTATTACGGCGCAGGTCGTTTGCGCGACTTTACCGGTATCTCCGCCCTTCATCCGGTGCTTGTTTCTGTGGCGGTGCTCATAGGGTTCCTTGAGATAACAGGGATAAGTTATGAGCAGTATTCTCGTCCGGGTTCGATGATAGAATTTTGGCTTAAGCCCGCCATAGTTGCTCTCGGACTACCGCTTTATACTCAGCTGCGCACCATACGCAAGCAGCTTGTGCCGATATTCATGTGTGAACTTGCAGGATGTGTTGTAGGGATAGTATCGGTGGTGCTTATTGCTCAATGGATGGGCGCGTCGCGAGAGGTGATCATCTCGCTTGCTCCGAAGTCGGTGACCAATGCCATTGCCATAGAGATAACCGGGCATCTTGGCGGAATTCCATCGCTGACGGCATCCATCGTGGTGCTTGTGGGGCTGCTTGGAGCCGTGGTAGGGCTCAAAGTGTTGAGTTTCGGAAATATCAGCAGCCCTGTAGCTCAGGGCATCAGTATGGGCACCGCAGCCCATGTCATCGGCACAAGCCGTGTCAATCAGCTTTCGGAGCGTTATGGAGCATATGCCACAGTGGGGCTTATTCTGAACGGTGTTCTTACTTCTGTGCTTGCCGGTCCTCTTCTTGAGATTCTTGGGGTGTAGATGCTGCTTGATTCAGGACTTCCGGATCAGGGATGGTGTCGATGGAGAGCACATCAGCTCCCGATGTGTCGTTGAACAGTCTGAGTCCGAACTCAGGAGCTGTGACTGCTATGTGCTCGAAAAGCGCACTCTGTATAGCCTCATATGCGGTCCATGCCGTGGTGGATGTGAAGCACCATACCTGTAGTGGTATGCCGTACTCTGTTGGGGCAAGCAGGCGTACAAGTATCTGATTGGATGAAGATATGGAAGGATTGTTGAGCAGCCATTCACACAGGTAGGCACGATAAAGTCCGAGGTTAGTCTCAATAGTGCCGTTGACCGTGGCTGTGCCAGGGTCGAAGATAGTTTCCTTCGATGTCTCAAGTTTTTCGATATACGATTTGAGGATAGGGAAGCGCACTATTATCGTATTCAGGAATTCCGGGGTGGCTTGCGTGATCGTGTATATGTCGACAAGTATTGACCGTGCGATCTGACGCACACCGCTCTGGCTCATTCCCCGCCAGTTCTGGAACGAGCCGGAAACAAGGGTATAGGGCGGAAGGGTGACAATGGTGTTGTCCCAGTTGCGAACCTTTACTGCTGTAAGCGACACATCGGTCACTATGCCGTTGGCTATGGTCGAGGGTACTACTATCCAGTCTCCTACATGCAACATGTCATTTTGGGAGAGCTGTAGTCCGGCTACCAGTCCGAGGATACTGTCCTTGAACACAAGCATCAGCACAGCCGCGAAAGCACCAAGTCCGGTGAGCAGTGCCACTGGTGACCTGTTGACAAGAATGGCTACGCATACAATAACGGTTATCACCCATAGTATCCCTATTATAGTGTCGAGAATCCCTCTGAGTGGGAGGTTTCGGGTGTTGCGTTTTTCTTCAAGACGAGCCCACGTGAATGAGGAGACTGAGCATATTGCCATGCACACTACTATAGAGGTGTATATGAGTAGCCCGCGCATTATTATAGTATTGATTATGGAGTGTCCGGTAAATGCAAAAGGCAGTAGCCCGAGTATGACAAGAGGAGGGATGATGCGACAGCAATGGACTATCACATGTTTCTGCACCAGTTCTTGTGCCAGTTCGGGCCGACGTACTTTCACCCATTTGCGCACAATCATCCTCACGAGATTCCCTATCGCCCAGCCTATGAAAAGGGCGGCGATCACGATGATGGCGGTATACAGGAACTCTTCCGTGACACGGTCTTTTTCCAGACCGAACCAGTTAAGGAACCGATGGATGTGAGAAAGGAGCCATTGTGCCACTTTGTGGGAAGGAATGATATCGGCGGTAAGCATAATCAAAATGTTAAAACGTGTACATGATTAACGTTTCAATCCCTGATGGGGTTTGCGCTCTCCGCCATAATTGCTAAATTTGTGTCTTTCAACAAGAATATTATGCTGCTTGCCTCGATATTGCAATCCGTCGAATTCTATGTTATAGCTGTCACAATAGCTGCGATGGTGGTGGCTTTATGTGGAAAGCGTGCCGCTCCTGGACCGGTGAGGGAGATTCTTCTGTCAGGTGTGATCTCAAGAGAAAAGGTATGTGATGGCACGCATCTGGTGGAGCCGGCTATTGAGTTTATATGTTTTGATGATGGTTCTGTAGTGTTAAGGCGTCACGGATTGACTGATGTAACAGACCGTGGGGCAGTGAGCCTTGCTATAGAGCTTAAGGGATTTGATGTTGTGATACGCGAACGTATTGTAAGCGGTCGTGAGGATGGTATGCCTGTCGATACAGCATCGTTCATACTTGATTTCATGGCTCCGGAACACTACTTCATCACCTATCGCTCCGAACTGCCGTCAGGGGCTGTGGTCATGGCATCATCTCTCACTCTCCACAACCGTCCAGGTATAAATGTCACCAAAAGGTTGATATAGGTTCTGACCATCTTATATAAAAATATCCCGGAAGCTAATGCATTCCGGGACAAAAACTGTACTGGCATACCGAATGGCGGATTATGCTGTATGTCTGATTAAAAGAACAGTCCGTTGATTAGTAATTAAACCATTCAATATCCTTGATTTTTAGTCGAGTGGGCCACTGGTCGCGCTCTCGTAGCTTGATCTCAGTAATATTCGGATTGGTGTTTACATCATATTTATATATCATGCCTTTATCACTGTCACTCCAGGTGGCTACAATAAGCTGGTTGGACTTATGTCCTGACTGGTATTCTGTTTCTAAGAATGTGATTTCGCTATCCAAGGCTGTCTTGATCAGCTTTTGACTTCCGATATTATAATCATATTGATATATGGTGTTTCCTATTGCATAAAACAACGAATAGCGTGCCGGTGAGAAACACATGAATTTACCGTTCTCGATGCCCTCAGCTATATTCTTGTCGATGGGGAACAGGTTCTTGTTCTTGTTTCTATCCATGGTGTATATGAACAGATCGCCGTTATTGCTGTCCTTGACAAGAAGATATATCAGACCGGAGGAGCTGTATCCCGATTCTCCATATACAAGTTTTCTGTTCTCCTTTTTGAAATCAAATGACCAGGCATCGTTTGGTTTGTCTTCAATTTCAACGGATTTCTCCACATTACCGAAATTGATGGAGAATGTCACTAATTTGTCACTGTCGGTATCGTAGATATAGGCCGTTGCAGAATAGTTGGATAATGCCGGAATATTAAAGAATATGTCAGGATAGAATTTAAAGAGGGGGGATGTCGCTGTGTTGGAATATCTGTTGGCAGGTAGTGCATAGTACTCCAGTCCCATAAAGCTGTTGGCAAAGATCGCGTCCTCGGTCATGTACATCCTTAGTCGGTTGCTGAGATTGGATGACATGTTGTAGCCTCCTTTCGGGAATACATCCACAGGACGGATGGGCCGCTTAATGTCGTATTGGCAATCAATCTTTCCAAGTGCGCTGAATGTTGAGGCTATTGTGAACTCATCTCCTATATTCATCAGGTATGTCTCATCCTCAGTCATCATGTAGAACTTTATGGCATCGGATGTCTCCGGGTCTTTGTTGTAGTGTGAGCCTGAATAAAATAATTTACGCGGAGATGTGAGATTGAGCTGTGAATTATCGAATACATCCTCGATCATTACTGTGTCACGATTGACAGGCATGGAGAGCATGTCCAGACCGATTGTGGATGACCCATTGACTCCGCCATACAAGAGAAATCCTTTGGAGTTGGGGCTGGATACAGTCAGCGGTATGCTGAACGTCGACTCGATTCCTGTATTTTTCTCTGATACAGTGTATATGACGCTGTAGCTTCCGGATTCTATATCTACGTGCCAGTTGAGATCCTTTTCATGTCCGATGACTTTATGGGTGTGAGGAGCTCCATTGTTTGAAGTTACTCCGCCGTTGCATATGTGCCATTTGAATTCGTAGTTGTCGAGTTGTTCGCCTGACAATGATCCTGTGACTTTAGGCTTGATGACAAGATCGTCAAGTTGTGACAGTACGTTGTAACGTTCCTCAACCTCATCGATTGACACCTCATTGAGTTCAGTGTACTCATAGTTGCCTTTGTCCTCGACACATGATGTTGCTGCCAAGGCAATCGCGACCACAGGTAGAATATATTTTGTTATCATATTTGTCGATATTTATACGATTTTAGTTTTTGTCTACAAGATCCTCCGGACGTGCTCCGTCAGACCACGGACAGGTTTTTACCCACATCATAGAGCCGTCTTCGTCGATAACCCAGTGTTCGCGTCCGAGTTCATACTGCTTTACCAGATAAGATGCAGTGGTCTGCTTTATTATGTTGAGGCGGTCCATAGGCATCTTTTGGGGATTTTCCCATTCAAGGATACCCCATCCGTATGGCTTGCATAACTCCAGGATCAGTTTATATTTTTTCTTTGAGAATGTGCCCAGGTAATGTATATGCCCAGGTACAGAGGGCCATTGTCCAGGCTGTGTCAGCTCAGCTGTGATATAAAGATTATGTACTGAAGGATCGGAGTTCTTGCCATATTCGGGATCGTTGTCTCCAGAGTCTCTGAGTGGCATATTTCCGATACCTTTTTGTCCGAATGGGAGTGTGAAATGTTCGCCAGGTATGAGTCTGAACTGTACTCGATATCCCTGCTCAAGCATTCGTTCGGTCTTGTGGACCTTTACCTCCATGAATGTTGTGTTCTCGCCCGGAAGGATCGAGAGATTGGGATTGATGAGTTCAAATTCTTCTCCCTCTATTGCATCGGTACTGTCGGCAACTACTTCTATACGGAAAGGTCGTTCATAGTCCTTTAGATAACCGGTCGTTTCGATCTTTATGCGTAAAAGGCTGTCGGATTCAAGAATCTTGTTAAAGTTGACCAATGTATAGTTCTTGTGGGTGAGGCGTTTGAGTATTATCCAGCTTTCGTGAGCCGCACCTAAGTGCTGCTGGTCAAAGAATATCGCATCGACTCCGCTATAGTTTTCGATCTCATGTTTGCTACAGCTGCTCATTGCAATCAATGCAGCTATGGGCACCATTAGGAATCTTAAAATCTTCATAGTGAATTATATGTGGTGTAAATTTATTATAGATTTGAAATATTTCTTTCTTCAATTTCCGAGTCAGGCAATGGCAATGTATAGTTGCTTAACTGCATATTATATTTGCCATCAATGGATGTGCCGGAGATGATTTCGGTCATGGCACGACGTTTGTAGAAGTAGAATAACTGTCCTTCGCCAATCACTTCACGAGCCATCTCATATGTTATCGCTCTGTCGATATCAGTGTCGGCGGGGAGGTCTCGGCAGTTGCGGTGCAGACGTAGAGTATTGATTAGTTCAAGAGCTTCAGTTGTGTTTGGTGAGCTCTCAGCTGCAATCAGGTACATTTCGCTCAGGCGTATGAGCGGAACCATGAAACGATAGGTAGTGACAGTGCCGGTTGAATTGTTTATGGCATCCTTGGTGAATTCATCATATTTATTGAACACGAGTGTGGGCAGAGCTTCTCCCCATGGACCGGCGGCTTCGATTTCCTCATCGGTTGGGTCTATGGTTGACCACATTTTCCTGCGATAGTCGCCGAGATCATCATAGAAAGTGGCTACTTTGGAGTTGCTTGATAGGCTCGACCCGACAAATGTGAGTCGGTTTGCGAGGGTGAGAGTTGATATGAAGTTGGCGCGTAGCACATTGTCGACTCTTTTGGAGTTGTAGAGTGAGAATATTACTTCTGAAGAGAACAGGTAGTCGTTCTTTCCTTCTGCGTCAATCTGGCTTAGGGTCACCCAGGGGAATACCTCAAGATCTTCGGTGGTTACTTTGTCAATGACATTGGTCTTGGCATATTTGTATGCTTCGGTTTTGTCACCCTTCCACAGATAAGCCCGTGCGAGCATTGCCTCTACCGCATAGTAGTTGAGGCGGAGCTGTCGGAATGATGTGTCGTAGGTCGATACGCCGTCGTCATTGGTCAGAATGTTGCCTACACCTTCCGTGATGATCGGGTCGTACTGTGACAGCAATGACTCTGCTTCTTTCAGGTCATTGATGATTTTTCCGAGTACTTCACTGGCAGGGAGGAGGGGTTGTATGACGCGTTGTGATGATTCCTGATATGGGATGCATACCTGGTCGGGTGATGTGCTGTATATGGGTCCGAACAGGCGTAACAGGTCGAAATGAAGGAAGGCTCTGAGGGCGAATGCTTCTCCGCGTATGATGCCTCTCTGTTTTTCATTCAGGACATCTCCTGTCTCGGTGTGTTCTATCACCACGTTTGTGTTAGCGATAAGGCTATACAGTGTCTGCCAGATGTTTTCGATGGATGTCTTTATTGAAGGATCGTTATATTTGTATCCGGCATAAAGTCGTTTGGAATGACTGTTGTTTTCGGTCACGTTGTAGTATTGTGCCATTACATCAATTGCTCCGGTCGACAGCTGATTGCTATATAGGCCGTTCATACCGATATATATTCCGTTGAGAGCGGTGCAATAGCCTTTGTAGTCGCTAAACATGGTTTTTTCCATCACTTTGTCCTCCATATCTACTCTGAGCCAGTCGTTGCATGATGACATTCCGGCTCCGAGCACAGCAGTGATGGCTATGGGTAATATATTGAATTTCATTTTCATGATTGATATTGTTAAGATTATGACGAAATTAGAAGCCAAGTCCGATGGAAAGAGAGAATGAACGCTGGAACGGGTAGTCGATGCCGCGCTCTTCTTTGATGTTGGATATGCGGAATATGTCGTTCATGTAAGCACGGATGTCGATTGATGTCATACCCATTGTGCGCAGGAACGGCCATTGAGTGGTGCGGTATCCTATGTTGATGGATGAGCATTCGATAGTGTGTTCAGTGGCAATGAATCGACTGCTGGCATGAGATACACTGTGGTCATCGATGCGCTTGTATTTGGCTATGTCACCTGGCTTTTTCCATCGGTCGGTGAGGGCACGGCGGTCTTGGTTCTGTTTGATCTGGTCTTTGCCTATGTTCTCGACTTTATCCATAAGTGTGGAAAGGACAACGTCTCCACCTGTACGGTAGGTGAATGCTGCTCCGAAAGAGAAGCCTTTATATAGGAGCGAAGTGCTGAATGATCCGGTAAATTGGGGGTTGGTGTCTCCTACCAGGACTTCATCCTCGGGGTCCCATTCAAATGTGTAAGTGCCGTCCTTGCGTATGAACACCTCGTTGCCTGTTGCCGGGTCGATGCCAGCCGAACGCACTGCATAGAGTCCGGTGGTGCTTGCACCGTCGTACATTCGTGTGAGAGCCTTGCTGAGATTTCTTCCTTCAGTCTTTCCGGCTTCATCCTTTCCGTCCTTGTTGTATTTTTCAAGAGTCTTTCCGATATTGTAGTAGTCGGTGGTGTTGTGGTTGAGGTTTGCACTTACGTACCAGTTGAGGTCGCCTTTGCGTAATATGTAATATGTGGCAGCCACAGAGACTGAACGGTTGTCGGTGCCTCCGATATTCATGGGAGCAGTGGTTGTGCCGGTCGAACTCGGGAGCTGAATTCTCACGAGCATGGGATTTGACTTGCGTATCTGATAGTCAATATTGAACGACAGTTTGTTCTCGAACATGGTGGTGGTCAAACCGATATTATATGTCTTTGTTTTCTGCCATTCGAGCCAGTTGTTGCCCCATTGGCTGACAAGTGCTGAGAGACCGAATGGATTGATGTATTCGTTGGTGTAGTTGTAGATGCTTGATGCGAGTTTGGCGTCATAGTTCTGGTTGCCAGGGTTACCATACGAGGCATGCAGTTTGAGGTATGAGATGTATTTGTTGTTATGGAACCATTTCTCATTGTGTACGTTCCATCCTAAACCCACCGACCAGGTATTGGTGAAGGGATCATCTATACCAAACTGTGATGCTCCGTTGCGCGACAGGTTGAAATCGAGCAGGTAGCGCATTGCGTAGGCATAGTTCAAGTTGGCATAGAAGCTGACACTGCGGCTCTTTGTATCGGCTGACGATGGTTTGCCACCTTCGGGATATCCTGCCGAGAAGTTGGGGTTGGAGAACTTGTCGGACAGGTAGCCTTTGGCTGAGAATGTACTGTTCTTGGATGAGTTTTGTGAGAATTGCATACCACCAACAGCATTGAATGTATGGTCACCCCAAAATGCGCCATATGTTGCATTGATCCTGCCGTTATAGCTTGTACTGGTGGTGTTTCCTTCAGTGTATTGTCCTCGGTCCAGCTCGGATTTTGTAGCCTGGCTGGTCTCATTCGGTGATATGAATCTCTCAGTGTTGAGTTTATTCAGGCTATATTGGAAACTGCCGCGCAGGCGCAGTTGATTAGTGGCTCGCCATTCGAACTGGAAGTTGTCAGTAATGCCTGTATTGGAGCTTTTATTGAAGCTGTTTTGTATGAAGTCCCATAATGGATTCCATATCGGAGTGGCACCGAGACCTTCACTGAATACGTATTTGGGAATCTCTCCGTTTTCATTGTATTTTGTGTAGAAAGGGTTCATTCGGGCAAAGTTGCTGAATGATACGGTTTCGTTGTTGGCAGTAGTGTTGTTGATCGTTGTCTGATTAGTGAAATTAAAATTCTCCACGCGATAAGAAAGAGTGATGTTGCCGTTGATCACTTCTCGGTCAGAATTTTTCATGACACCTTGTGTTTTTCCGTAGGAGAGTCCGGCACCATAGCGGAATGCAGAATCTCCACCATCAATATATACATTGTGGTTTTGGGTGAATGCTGTGCGCAGTGGTTCGTTCATCCAGTATGTGTCACGACCTGACTCAACAAGGCGGAGACGTTCAAAGTATCTGCTTCGCTGGTATTCTTCTATTGGGAGTCCGTTCTCATCAAGACCTTTGTCGCCGTCATATTCTCCGGAAAGGAGCTCATATTTTAGTTTGTCATTGGCGTTCATGAGATTGTAGTCACTGAGGTCAGCCCATCCCACCTGTATTGATCCGTTGTATGTGAGGCGCAGACGTCCTGCCGATGGTTTCTTTGTCTCGACTACGATAACACCATTTGCTGCTTTGGAGCCGTATATAGCCGTTGCTGAGGCATCTTTTAATACAGAGATGCTTTCTACACGGTCCATATTGAGGTCGCTGATGGTCTGTAGTGTTGATTCGAATCCGTCAAGGATGAATAGAGGCTGGTTGGGGTCAGTCTCATATTCGGCAGATAGTGCCTGTACGTTCATTTTGCCGTTAATGGATATGTCGGCAAGTTGGTTCGGGTTGGAGCCGAACTGAGTGTTGTCGGTCATCACGATCGACGGGTCGAGTATGGCAAGACTTTTAAGAATGCCCTGTGGGGCTATAGCTTTGAGGTCATCGCCACGGAATGTGGAGACTGATCCTGTAAAGCTCTCGATATTACGTGTATATATGCCGTTCACAACGGTTTCACCAAGGGTGGTTGCGTCGTTCTCAAGACGTACTGTCACCTTGTTGCCGGCTGTGGCACGTATTTCCTGAGGCTTCATGCCCACATATGAGAATCTTAGCCTGGCTTTAGGTTCGCTATAGTTGAATACGAAGTTTCCGTCTACATCAGTGGCTGTGCCTATAGCTTTTTTCCCTACAACAATGACTGACACTCCGGGTAGTGGTTCTCCTTCTTCGTCAATCACGACACCGCGGTACACATTGTTTTTTGTGCTTTCTGCTGTTGTAACTGTCTGTGCATCAATGGGATTTACCCCCCCCCATATACAGGCATATAACAGCTAAAGATGCTGCAAACCGCATTCCGATTTTACTCATGCTTGTGATTTTTTGGATTGGTTTATAATGTGTTGAAAATTGGCTAAATATGGTTCATATGTTAGACACTGCGATTACATGATTTGGTATCTGTATTGCAATTATATATTGCAAATTAATGAATAAAAAATGTAAAAAACAAGAAAATGTTGTAAAAAGTTTGAATAGTATGAATTTTTGGAATAAAAATCTGTTAAAATATCCGACAGCGGAAAGAAAAATTATTGATTTTAGGTAAAAAGTGTCAATACGACACTTATTGGTTTGCGCCTTATATTAGAATATGTTATAAGTATTGACCACTGGAATGTATTGAGTATTGTTTGAATATGCTATTTGGCATAAGCAAGTGTGTCGGCATGTATTGTGAGGAGGCGTGCTCCTGAGAGGTGTGGCATTAGGTCGGAATGGGTGGTCTCGTGGTAACGTAGGGCGGCTGATGTCGGATATCGGTTGAAATACGGATCATTGTGTAGGTATAATTCGATCCGGTCTATTTCTGGGGAGCGACTTACATGGTTGCAGTATGCTATGACTTTTTGAGCATTCCTTGGCAGCACTTTTATTCCGATTTTTTTTGTGGGACTATTGAAATGCATCACGGCTATTATATGCCATATCGGGCGAGAGATAGCTTCTGATTTCTCTTCTGGGGTGATTCGGTGTGAGATGGTTATGTTCCTGCCGTATGAAGCATTTATTCCGTTCATTATTGACCGGAATATCGGGCCATGCGGTGTGCGGTCAGGAAGGTGGTTGTAGTGGATGAAATAGTGTATCATCTCATGGATTATGGTGTCGTCGATTGTTCTTTGCGGAAGGCTGATACGTGTGCTTATGCGTAGTTCGAAATCGTAATATTCACGCCTTCCGTCAGGCAATGTGCGTATCTTGGAGACGAATTGCCCAAGAAAGGTCCTGGCGTCACTCAGTTTTATCGGGATGCGTGGGAGATGTCCGCCGAACATCTGGCTGTTGTATTCGTCAAACCGTTTTTCAATATACTCAATGGTCGGTCGCATGGGTGTCGGTTGGGATGATGGTATCACATAAGCAGTCTTAAATTCATGGAACCATAAGGGTATCAGATATGCCCTTATGGTTCCATGAATTTAAGACTGATGTCCTGTAAATAGTGGGTTATTCAGCTTTTTTCTTTGCTGTAGCTTTCTTTGCTGTAGCTTTCTTTGTAGTTATTTTCTTGGGCTCAGTCTCTTTTTTTGTTTTTGAGGCTGTTTTTCTCGTCTTGGGCGCAGCGGGTTTCTCGGTCTCTTTTTCGCGGAGCAGGTGTTCCTCGTTAAAGTGCTCGATATTCTTGCGCATTGATTCTGCTTCCTTGTTGAGTGTCTCAATCTCGCGCTCCTGATTGCGTATGGTGGTCAGGAGCGAGGAGAGTTCTTCGTTGTCGATGCTCATGGGGTACTGGGCTTCTACGCGAACAATGAAGTCGGCAAGCACATTCATGTAGTTGGTGAATGCATCGAAGGGTGTGTCATATGGCGAGAATTGCGAATGTACCGAACCGTCATGCATGTTTTTTGTAGACATGTAGAAGAAATGATCGGCAGCCTGGAGATAATACCAGTCCTGTTTCAGACGGCGGTCCTCGCATAGACGCACGCGCTCACTTACGCTGTAGAGTTTATCGAAAGCTTCTTTCTGAAGTTTGTTTCCAAGCCATGCGCTGGTATCGCGTGCTTCGTCAGCCCAGCTGATGGGGTGGAGCACCGGCAGAGAGTCCACAGCCTTGAGCTTGCTTACTGCTGTAGAAGGGGTCCAGAATTCGATGCCCTTTTCAGCAGCGAAGCGCGGGAGGGCTTCAAGGAACTGGAATATTCCTGTCTCGCGTGGCTGGAAGTCACCGAACACTTCAAGATTCATGAACAGGTTGATGATCTGTTGGTCCTCCGGAGTCGAGGCTATCCATGAGATGTATTTGTCGGCAGTCAGAGGATATTCGTCCCAGGATGTGTTGGCGAAGCGGTCGGAGATGTCGCTTGAGAACTTGTCGTTCTTCAGCATGATTTTCAGTTTCGGGGCTGATGCCGCTGAATATACGTAGTTGGGAGACTTCCATCCAAGTATGTGCTTGGCTCCTTCGGTGATCACGCCTTTATAGCCCATCTCAAGTATCTGAGGAGCGAGATCGTCGCAATATATCAGCTCGGTGTTGCGTAGCACTTTGGGAGACTGTCCGAAAAGCTCTTTGATTTTGTCGTCATGAACTTTTACCTGATTGGCAAACTCTTCAGGATCAGCGAGTGATGCGAGTGAGTGGGCATAGGTCTCGGCGAGAAATTCCACACATCCTGTGGCTGCGAGTTTCTTGAGCAAGTCAATGAATTCGGGCACGTATAACTCGAATTGTTCGAGTGCTGTGCCGGTGATTGAGATTGCGCATTTGAATGCTCCTTTGGTGGTCTCAATCATCTTGAGCAGGCTTTGGGCTGCCGGTATATAGCTGCGCTCGGCTATGCGGGTGATGATATCGTCGTTGGCGAAGTCATCATAGTAATAGTGGTCGTTGCCTATGTCGAAGAAGCGGTATCTCTTCAGACGGAATGGCTGGTGAATCTGAAAATAGAAGCAGATAGCTTTCATATATGGTTGGATGTTTGTTATTTAAATGTTTCGGGATAGGTGCATCATCGACCGAGCACCTTGTTGTATATATCTATCACTTTCCTTCCTGCCTTATCCCAGGTGATCTGGTTGACTTCGTTGAGTCCGTCCTCTCGAAGCTGGGTGTACATTGCCGGATATGTTACGATAGAGTTGATGGCATCAGCCATTGCGTCGATATCCCAATAGTCGGTCTTGATGACGTTTGTGAGGATTTCGGCACATCCGCTCTGTTTGGAGATGATGGATGGCACTCCCATCTGCATGGCCTCAAGGGGTGATATGCCGAAAGGTTCTGACACTGATGGCATCACATATACATCGGATGCTTTTAACATTTCGTACACCTGGCTTCCTCTCTGGAATCCTGGGAAATGAAAGCGGTCGGATATTCCTCTCTCAGCAGCAAGGAGTATCATCTTGTTCATCATATCGCCACTTCCTGCCATCACGAATCGGACGTTAGGATTGTTCTTGAGCACCTTTGCAGCAGCTTCCACGAAATATTCCGGACCTTTCTGCATGGTGATGCGACCGAGGAACGTTACCACCTTGTCCTTCGATTTGTGTTCCGGCACATTGAGCTGCTCGGGGGTAAGAGGTGTCACGGCATTGTGAACGGTCGTTACCTTTGCCGGGTCGATGCCGTAGTTGTGAATCACAGTGTCGCGGGTAAGATTGCTTACCGTTATGATGTGGTCGGCATAGTTCATGCCGTCCTTCTCGATGCTGAAGACGGTGGGATTGGGTTTCCCTCGTGAACGGTCAAATTCTGTGGCATGGACGTGGATCACAAGGGGCTTGCCCGATACCTGCTTGGCATGGATTCCGGCGGGATATGTGAGCCAGTCGTGAGAGTGGATCACGTCATAGTCGATGGTGCGGGCTATGACTCCTGCACATATGGAGTAGTTGTTGATCTCTTCTACAAGGTTGTCGGGGTAGCGGCCTGAGAATTCGATGCATCCCAGATCGTTGGTGCGCATATAGTTGAAGTCGGCGTAGATGTGGTCACGCAGACGGAAGTAGAAATCCGGGTCCATGACGTTGCCGATGCGTCCCTGTACATATTCACGGTTGACATCGCGCCAGCATATGGGCACTTGCGACATTCCGATAATATTGGCGAAGTGACGCTCCTCGTCACCGTGGGGCTTGGGTATGACAAAGGTGATATCCATGTCGCCACACTCCCACATGCCCTTAGTGAGACCGTAGCTGGCGGTGCCGAGACCGCCGAGGATGTGAGGTGGAAATTCCCACCCGAACATTAATGCTTTCATGTGTGTGTGAGTGGTTTAGTCCATTATGAATTTTTTGAGAGTGGTGAGCGTGCGCAACACTTCTGCCACATTGGTCACATGGCTTATGGCACCGCGTCCTACGTATGGAGGATTGGCGTCATAGAGCTGGGAGAGTGATCCGATACAGCCTTGAGTCATCTCGTCCTCAAAGCCGATGAGCATACGGTCGATATAGCTTACGCCACTCATGCCAAACACTTTGAGGTATGCATCGGAATAGAATCCGATGAGCCATGGACGGGACGGTCCGTTGTGCAGGGCTATCTCGCGGTCTTCAGGCGAACCGAGGTAGTTGGGGTGATAGCCGAAGCTTTTTGGAGATAAGGTGCGCAGTCCTTTTGGAGTGAGGAGCTCACGTGTCACAATGTCGAGAATACGCTTGCGCTGACGGCGGTCAAGCGGGCTGTAGTCGAGTCCGATAGCGATAGCCATGTTGGGACGGACTGACGGATCGGCATATGTGCCGTTTACATAGTCGTACAGATATCCGTAGTCGTTGAGAAATGTGCGGACAAATGGTTCTGCCATCTTGTCGGCTGCTGCCTGATACTTGGCTTGCTCGTCACCTTGGGTGAGTCGTGTGGCGAAGATGAGAGCATTGTACCACAATGCGTTGAATTCAACAAGGTATCCTGTGCGAGGAATGATTGGACGCCCTCCAAGTGAGGCATTCATCCACGACATAGGCTTTCCGGTGCCGTCGGTGCTCACCATTCCGTTGTCGGAGTCTATGTGCAGGAGCGGATGCTTGTTGGCAAGTATATAGTCGAGTATCGCACGGATGTCGCTGAGATATTTTGCTGAAGCTTCTTCGCGAGAATAGGCCTTGGCGTATTGCTGTAGAGCCCACACAGCCCATAAAGGGTTGTCAGGAAGGTCGATCCCCATGATGCGCCGGTCAAGTTCGCCGGTTTTCATGAAATTGCGGAGAGCCTTGAGCGCTGTCGACATGATTTTCTCGAAATCCTCGCGGTGATTGATGGCGATAGTGGCTCCGGGGAGTGCCATAAATGTGTTGCGGGCGAGAGTTTTCCCCCATGGATAGCCTGACAGCAGATACATGCTTTCATGATCCTTGAGGTAGCATTGCTTGACTGCGTTCTTAAGGCAGTTGAAGAATGAGGTGCGGCATGTGCGCTGTGCGATCTCTTTTTCGTACATTCTGGCAAGTGATCGTGGGGATACTTCGCTTAGCCCGGCTGAGAAGATGATGCTTTCTCCTTTCTTGATGGGAACCTCGAAGTATCCGGGCACCCAAAGGTCCTCGGTGTATGGCACACCGCGTTCAAGGTCCTTGACATATTCGAATCCATTGTACCAGTGCGGATCATAGGTCCATGACGGCTTATGGGAGAACTGCATGAACAGGCGCGGATAGCCTTTATACAGGCATGCCGACACTCCATTGTCGACTTCCTGCATCTCTGTGTTGAGTGTGTCGTTTGCTATGCACAGTTCGTTTGCTTCACGGAATGCAAGCACAGGGCGGAAACGCAGGGTGGTGGCTGAGTGTGCCTCTACAAGTGTGTAACGTATGAGAATGCGGTTCTCATTGGAGATGAAGATCTTTTCTTTGGTCAGAATCACTCCGCCCACGCGATATGTGGTCCGTGGTACGCTCTCACAGTCAAATTCTCTTATATACTTGTGTCCGTTGGGGCTCATGACACCACCGCTGTAGCGATGCAGCCCTAAGTTGAAAGGGGCCCCATGCTGGTACACTGTCTCGTCGAGTGATGACAACATCACATGCCACGAATTGCCCATTTCAGGAATAGGCACTACAAGCAATCCGTGCTGTTTGCGGGTGTTGCAGTCAACTATCGTTGTGCAGTGATATGCTCCAGCTTGATTAGTGCGAAGCATCTCCTTGGGTAAGGATTGCTCCAGGTTAATCATGAGGTTCTTATCAAATTTAAGATAGCTCATTTATATTTATGGATTTATAATTAGTTTCAGTTAGAATTATGATTATGGTCTGTATACATTCGATGAGGCGAGAAAAGATTAAGAAGAGAGGTGGTTTGGGTTTTTAAATTCACGAATTTATGACTTTTTGGTGACAGATGCAAATTATAGTGCGTATTTCTGCAAATGTTTATAAAAACAGTCCGGGAGCTATGTTTTAAAACATAGCTCCCGGACTGTTTTGTGGATTTTATGTGATGGATTATTGTCTTCGTTGCTGGTTGCGATTGCGTTTTGGATCGGTATATGAGGTCTCGACTGAAAGGGTCCAGCGTTTCCCTCCTTCCTGAATCAGAGAGTAGCGTGAGAAGTTGCCTTTGTTGTCGTTGAAATCTATGCAGTACACAGCAGAATTTCTTTCATTGTTTGCCTGGTAGTTCACAGCATTGGGGCGTTCTTTTTTTATTGCTGAGATTAGGCGTTTGGCAAGTTTTGCATCCGAGAACACTATGAGGCGGGTTGATCTGACCACTTTTCGCGTTCTTGGGTCGCGCTTTTCGCGATACATGACATTGCTCACCTGGTTGCTGTCCTCAATTGACTCTACGATATTGGATAGAGAGCCTTGGGCATAGGAAGCAATAGGTGCGAGGAGACAGAGAATGAGTGATATGAAGAGGGTACGTGTCATGGTGAGGTCAATATTTTAGGGTTGTTTCTACGATGTTGCGCACATTGGGGTTGTCCATGTCAAGATCAGATGTCATAGATGTGTTGAACCGTTCGTCGAAGCTGTCGAATTCGTTGTTGAATGAAGCCAGACGCATCTCGATTTTACGTTCTGCCAATTCTATTTCCGGAAGTACTATTTCAAGGTCGGTGATCTTTTCTCCGTCCCGTATTATGTAGCTGCCGGAGTAGGCATAGGCATCATCGTATCGGTGTGATCGCATGCTGAGACCGACTGTGATAAGAATGGCGATGACGGCGGCAGCTCCTGCCCATTGCCATAGTTTGAGTGGAAGGACGCGGATGGGGGGATTATATGATTTACGGTTGGTCTCCTTATTGTCGGATTGACGTATCGAGTCGTACCATCCGAACATGCGCCGGTACTTCTCCGCTTCCGGCGGCAGGTGCCGCTGTGAGAAGTAGGCATATAGTGCGCGCTCTTCATCCATGCTTGTCTCGGCATTGAGGAAGCGGTCAACCCACTCGGTATAGTTATTGTCAGTTATGTTGTTCATGTTTTGTCAGATATCCTGTTGTAAAAATAATTCTTTTATGTGATTTCGTGCGCGAGATAGTGCAACTCTGATTGCCCCAGGTGTCGAGCCTGTTACATTTGCGATGTCATCTATATCCATCTCTTCGATGTGCCTCATCCTTATGAGGGCTTGTTGGGCTGACGGAAGAGATGCCATTATATGTGTGAGTCGGTTCTCGGCCTCGGTGGCTTCGAGCGATCCATCTGGGGATGGGCCGCTGTCGGGGGAGTCATAGTCGTCGAGGCTCACGTGATATCCGCTCTTTTCACTTCTCAGCAGATCTATCGCACGGTTGCGTGCGATTGTCATGGCGAGTGCCTCTATGCTTCGGTATGAATCCAGACGGTCGCGTTGGGTCCAAAGCTTTAAAAGGGTGTCCTGAGCCACATCGTCAGGAAAACCCGTATCGGTGTTGTCAGGAGCAAGCCTGCGGGTCATTCTGATGATGCTTTCCCTTATTGAAGGTGCTATCGCTTCAAACTCTTTTCGGTCCATTCTATTATATAGACGGATGATCATGTGAAATGTTACACGTTTTCAACAGATTTTTTTTACAAAAATTAAATGAGTGACAACATTTTTTCAGTTCCGGTTGTTGCTATTTCATAAAAACTTTTGAAAATAATTTAAAAATCCTGACATTATGAGACAAATACAACGTCAGCTTTTAGTGCTTGGTGCCAGCCTTGCAGCTCTTGGTGTTTCGGCATCATCTCCGTCATCGCGTCAAGAGATGAGGGATTCGCTTGTCGCTGACCATCACATTATGGTAATAGGGGGTGAGGATCGCGAAACGCTCAAGCGAGATTCCATCCGTTCCATGATCGAGAACTTCTATTATGACCAGTTCAAGAATTATCAGGACCCTGCCGCGCCTTATTTCCTTTTTATGAGCCATGATGCAAACATGGCAATGGGTGTGGGAGGAGTAGTCAGGATGAGGGCATATTATGATCCCGGCAATTCGATGCCCGGAGCCGCGTTCACTCCTTACAATGTGCCTATGGGTGACATGCCGCTTAATCGCAATCATTTCGGAACTACTCCTTCAGGTACATCCCTTTTTTTGCGTGTGTTGGGTAGAAACACTAAGATGGGCTCGTATCAGTTGTACATTCAGGCAAAATTCAATGGATATGAAGGGCGTGACTTCAAGCTCAGTAAAGCTTATGCAACTTTGAATGACTGGACTGTCGGATATGCTACATCTACCTTTTCTGACGGTTCGGCAATAGCACCTACTGTCGATGCCAACGGTTCCACCATGAGCATGGATTTTTCAGCTCTGCTTGTCAGATGGATGCATACATTCAAGAAGTCAGGTATAACCGTAGCGGCTTCTGTGGAGACACCGCAACAGACAATCCAGACTGATGAAAATGTGGCATCTCGTTCCAATACATTCCCTAATCTTGCTGCCATGGTGCAGTATGAGTGGGCAAGTGAGCAGCATGTTCGTCTGTCGGCTATAACCCGGGTGCTTCCTTACAGGGATCTCGTTAACGGCACCAATCACTCTCCTATGGGATTTGGGCTACAGTTGTCAGCTGTGGGAAATCCTGTGGCTCCATTGACTCTTTATGCTATCGGTAATATAGGTCGTTCCTATTCCAATGTGGGAGGTGATTTTCTGATGGGGCAGTATGACCTTGTGGAGAATCTTGATGCTCCCGGCAGGCTTCGCACAGTGCCGAGCTGGAGCTATTTTTTTGGAGCCAGTTATCATTTCTCTCACAAGCTTATGGCTTCGGTGACTTTTGGTCAGGCCCGCAATATGATGTCCGCGCCTTGTGAGGCTGACGGATATAAATATGGGCTTTATGGCGCAGCCAATGTGTTATATTATTTTACTCCGCGTATAAGTGTCGGCGCAGAAGCTAATTTCGGCCGCAGGCAGAATTTTGACGGAAATCACGCATGGGCGCGCCGCATAGGGACCATGTGTCAGTTCTCATTCTGATTGTGCTTGGCAATCGTCACAGTCGTAATGGACGTGATGATGGGACGAATGACACTCGTGAAGTGTATGGTCTATTATCAGATGTCGGTTTGCCATCCCGGCAATAGTCGACATCTCATGTGACACGAGCAGTATGGTGGTCGATTCTGAGAGCTGTGCCACAAGGTCATATATATACTGTTCAAATATCTTATCGACATAGCTGAGCGGCTCATCAAGTACGAGCACTCTCGGGTGGGATATTATGGCTCTGCCAAGTAAGGCGCGTTGCTGTTGTCCTCCGGAGAGTGCTCCGATGCTTTTTGATGCATGTTGTTCCAGCCCCATGAGCCTTACAGTATCGGCAATACGTTTTTGGGCCTCTTCTTTTCTTATGCTGTCGCCAAGCAGTCCGGATGCGATTACCTCCTCTACGGTTATGGGAAACCGTGAGTCAATCATGTTTTTCTGTGGCAGGTAGCCTAATGAAAGATTTTTTATAGGTGCCCCATCGTGCATATATGTGACTGTGCCTGCTGTGGGTTTTAGCAATTTCAGTATGATGCGGAGCAGTGTGGTTTTTCCGCCACCGTTAGGTCCTGTTATAGCTATGAAATCACCCTGATGCACATCGAAATTTATGTTATCCAGCACCGTGCGGTTGTCCCAGCGTTGAGATATGTCGCGGAGCGATATTATGGTTTCAGGCTGAATGGTAGTCATGGTAATCAATGTGCGGCAGATGCCTCGTGTCTTACAGTCGGAGCTTCAGCTATAGCGTCGGCAATTTTAAGGAGTTCATTCTCCCAATTATACGTCATTGGGTTGATGGTGACTTCGTGGGCATCCAGTTCCGAGTTTATGGCTGACACCTGGCGGCTGTCGAAATCTTTCTGGAAGAAAAATATAGAAGCTCCGCGTTTGCGTGCAGTATCGATGGATTCCTTGAGGTCGGCTATGGAGCTTTCTTTATGCTCGGAACCTCCGACTACTACCTGGTTGAGTCCGTAATCGCGTGCGAAATAGCTTAGTGACGGATGCCATACAATGAAAGAATCCCCCTTGTGTGGAGCGAGTCGAGCTGTTATCGCATTGTCGATAGAGTCGAGCCGCGCCGCGAAGTTGTCATAGTTTCGACGGTAATATGCCTTGTTGGACGGATCTATTTTCTCCATTGCGGCAAGCATGTTGCGTGCGATTATTTTGGCGTTTTTGACTGACGACCATGTGTGAGGATCCACGACCGTATGGCTGTGGCCGCCATGAGAATGGGTTCCGAGTATGGGGATGACACCTTCTGATGTGTCAAATATGGGCAGATCGGGGTTTGCCTCGCTTATCTTGTCGATTATAGCCGCCTCAAATCCGATATTCCCTATCCTAAGGTAGCCGAGTGAGTTGCCAAGATTGAACATATGTGTCACGGACGGATCGTATGTCTCAGGGTTTGCGCCTTCGGTAAGGAGGCTTCTCACCTGCACACGGTCTCCTGTGATCCGTTCAAGCAGATAACGCTGTGGCTCTATGCTTACAGTGACAATGCGTTGTTCAGCAGGTCCGCCGGCACATCCTGTGGCGATCCATGCTGCTGTTATTATCGCTATTATCAATGAGAATATGTAATTATGGGATTTCATTTGGACTGTTTTGAGGAGGGGTTATATATTATTACCAATTGGAGAGAATATTGTTGATCGTGTGTTGTAAATTTTTTGCAAATATAAGCAAATTTTAGCAGATATCCTATATCTTCATAATAAAATTTTAAGTATTTGTATATTTATGGTTAAATAAGGTTAACGCAACGCTGCTTTTAGATATAAAAATTTGTAGTTTGTAAAACTCTCCCTAACTTTGCATCAGTTTTTCATGGTATTAGATTTAAGGTAAGAAGATTATTCGTCGGGATGACGGATAATTTTTTTGTATATATACCGCACAAAATATATGCGCCATAATCATCGGATATGTATGGATGATTATGGCGCGCTTGATATGGTGGTTAGGGTGTTGGCGATATTATCGTCGCAAGTCGATGTCGGATATTCTTGATTATTTGAATTTTGGATCCGACAGGTGTGCTCCACGTAGGTATTCGGCTGTTGTCACGCGTCGTTTGCCAGGAGCCTGGAGTGATAATATTTCTATTTTGCATGTGCCGGTTCCCACTGTGAGACTGTTCCCATCGATGGATATTTCTCCGGGAGAGGATGGAGCAGAGCCGTTCAGGATCTGAGTCTCGAAAATCTTTATTGCGCCGACCTCTTTGCTGTCTGAGATGAGAGTGCTCCATGCAGCCGGGTAAGGGGAGAGTCCTCTCACATGGTTATGAATCTTCTCGGCTGGTTCGTTCCAATGGATCTCGCAGTCCTCTTTGAATATTTTGGGTGCCGGAGTCGGTTCAGTGTCGCCTGTGAGTTGGTCCTGTGGTATGGCGGTGAGTGTGCCTGATACAATGGCATCGATGGTCTCGACTGTGAGCCGTGCGCCAAGATGCATCAGACGGTCGTGTACGTCACCAACATTGTCGGTCGGAAATATGTCTACGCGTTCTTGTTGGATTATGTCACCGGTGTCGATTTCGTGTTTCAGGAAGAACGTGGTGACGCCGGTCTCTTTGTCCCCATTCATTACAGCCCTGTTGATAGGTGCGGCTCCTCTGTAGCGAGGGAGGAGGGACGCGTGAAGGTTGAAAGTCCCCATCGGAGGCATGGACCATACTATTTCCGGAAGCATGCGGAAAGCTATCACAATAAACAGGTCGGCTTTCAGGGCTTGCAGTTCGTCAATGAAGACCTGATCCTTTAGTCTTACAGGTTGCATCACCTTGATTCCGTGCTTGATGGCGCATTCCTTTACCGGGGACTGGTACATCTTATGTCCTCTGCCTGCTGGTTTGTCTGGCATTGTCACGACGCCGACAACGTTGTAGCCGTTATTTATAATAGCCTCAAGGCTCTCCACGGCAAACTCTGGAGTGCCGAGAAACACAATGCGGAGATCTTTCTTTGTCATTTTGCAGCAGTTGTTTTATCAGGCAAAATTAATAAAACCCGGTCACTCCTGCAACTTTTGAGGTTTACGCTTAATTTGAAGAGTTGTTTTTGCCTACTTCCCACCATAATAGCCAAAGCAGTCCTCCCCAAAACAGGATATCAGCTCCTATGAGCATAATGTTGGTGAATATGTTGGGTGAGTCGAAGCAGAATATAAAGCTGAAAAAGAATGATATAATAATCAAAACGGATACGAACGTTTTGCCTTTGTGTTCCATAGTCAATGTTGTTTTTGTGAAATTGGTTCGTAATTTAAGGTACAATAGTCTTATATTTATATTGTCAATCCGGTATAAGTCTGGCACATAGCTTGTCAGCGAAACGGTGGCTGATATCTGCTTTTCTCGTGTCATATCTATGTGTAG
>ERZ777011.536-NODE-536-length-57397-cov-20.168533_pt1 | contig 57397 bp, 48 predicted proteins | sample MGYA00374964_ERZ777011 | MGnify/ENA primary metagenome ERZ777011 (study PRJEB29310, sample SAMD00008975) | mouse gut metagenome | study: EMG produced TPA metagenomics assembly of the Metagenome analysis of fecal microbiota from mouse which was promoted...
GATATTACAGCCACTACCGCATCCGATGCCCCGCCGTTTTAGCAGGCGTATCCATATATCTGATAACAGTAGGGCGGGGGAACATTCCCCCGCCCTACATGTGTTTGATTCGGTCCTACAGCGGAGGCTGAGGCTTGGTTTTCATGTCAGCCTGGATATTATACCATTCGGTAGGTATCTCGCTTTCGGGGAGGAAATATCTCTTGATCTTTTACATAAGTCGGGTGGGTGTGTTATGAGTTTTTTATAATAGACATCAAATTTAGTCAGAAATTATAATACTGTAAACGATATGGGAGGATTTCATCAAAAAAGTTGTAATTTTGTCACCGCAAATATCACGATTATGAATAATATAGGTATCTTATTTGACCTCGACGGTGTACTTGTGGACAGCGAGGGCGAATATACAAAATTTTGGGGAGGCATGGGCGAACGTTACGGACTTGTGCCTACATTTGCCGCAGATATCAAGGGTACTACTATCGGGGAGATTCTGCTGAACTTTCCTGAGGCTGACCGTGAATGGATACTCGGTGAGCTTCACGCATTTGAGGCAGATATGCAGTATCCTGTATATCCGGGTGTGATGGAGTTTCTAAGAGAGCTTAAGGAGTCAGGTGTGCCTTCGGCTATAGTGACCAGCAGTGATAATGTGAAAATGGACCTTCTGTTTGTCCGGCGACCCGAATTGCGTGGCATGATCGACGCGCTTGTGACAGGTTCGATGGTGACTCGCAGCAAGCCCGATCCGGAGGGGTATCTCAAGGGTGCCGAACTGATCGGTGTACCCATCGAGAGATGTTATGTGTTCGAGGATTCGATGCAAGGATTGCAGGCAGGTCGTTCGTCAGGGGCGAAAGTGATAGGCATTGCCACTACTAATCCCCGCTCAAAGGTAGAGACCATTGCCGACCTTACTCTTGATTCTATGGATGGGATTTCGCTTGCGCGTATCAGTGCTGTCCGATAAACGGTAACAATGGTTCTCAACCTATATATAATCAGCCATTTAGCTCAATGCTAAATGGCTGATTATATATAGGTTTTTTCCTGTTATGCTACTCGTATCGCGAGAGGCGGGTAAGGATGAGGTTATATTCATAGAGCGTATCGAGATAGTCTCGTTTTGCAGCTATGAAATAGTTCGCCTCTTCTATGTATGTCAGGAATGTGATCTGACCTGCCTTTAGAGCCTTGTGGAGCAGCTCATAGTTTGATTTGTCATTTACCACAGGCTCGTATTCGTTCATTATGTGTCGGAGGGTGTCGAGCTGCTTTTTGTCACTGTTCATTTCTGACACGCGTCGTGTCAGTGCCAGTTCGGCATCGAAGAGCGAAGCCTCGGCTTCAAGGGTGGACACCTTGATCTGATGTTTGCGGCTCCACACCGGCAGTGTGATACCTATGGAGAATCCGTTGAAACGCTCCTCCCCTTCATTCTCATGTTCGTAACCTATGGAGAACCCAGGGATGCGTGAACGTTTCTCGACTTTTACCATTGATTTGGCTGCATCCACACCCGCCATTGCAGCGGCATATTGCGGGTCTCGTTCCCTTATTGTAGCCTCATTGATTGATGTCGGAATTTTGGTGATGGGATAGGCGTTGCCGAGTTTCGATATTATACCGCTCACATCCTTGCCGCCGTTCAGCGATTCGAGGGTTGCTATAAGGGTGCTTCTCTCTGCTTCAAGGGTGTGTAGCTCGCGGTGCACGGCAATGCGCTCTATCACGGTCTTGTTGTAGTCGAGGCGCGTCTCGGCTCCGGCTTCGGCAGCTTTCTTGTAATATGCCTCCATCTGGTTCATGCGTTCAGCCAGTTCTGACTGCATCTCGATGAGCTGGGTGTTGTGTATGATGTCGATGAAGAGGGTGCGGGTCTCCTGGCGCAGATCGAGCAGGGTGGATTCAAGCAGGTATTGCGATGCGGTGCTTGCAGTGCGGGCTGCCTCACGGCGTGCGGCATAGACTCCGGGCCAGTCAAACGACTGGCTCACGGATATCGACCACTTGTTGACAGTTCCTTTGGGCGAGCCCCATACGTGAGAGAATGATGCCTCGGGTGCTTCAAGAGTGTTTTCTCCGAGTATGCTCTCTGCCGTGATCTGTGAGCGTGATGCTTCGGCACGTGCCGACAGGTTATTGTTCATCACTTCGGCAAGTGCTTCATCAAACGGTGTTGCCCCTGCCATGACTGGAGGTATGAATGCTGCTAAGAGGAGAGGCAGAAGTCGGAGTGTCATTTATTTTCTTTTTTTCGGTTGGTGAGATAATACATTATAGGTACGATGAATATGTTGAGGAGGGTCGATGACAGCAGTCCGCCAAGGATGACGATGGCAAGTGGCGACTGTATCTCATTGCCGGGTTGAGTGCCGTTCACCGCCAGAGGTATTAGGGCGAGGGCTGAACTGAGAGCTGTCATAAGAATCGGGTTGAGACGGTCGGCTGATCCGTGAAGTATACGGTCCATAAGGCTTTCACCCTCATCGCGCAGAGTATCGTAGCGCGACATAAGCAACATGCCGTTTCGGGTGGCTATTCCCATGAGGGATATGAATCCGATTATGGCAGGGATGTTGAGTTCGCCTGATGTGAATCGAAGTATGAGGATTCCGCCTATAAGGGCAAGAGGCATGTTCAGAAGTATGATGCCTGACTGCACAGCGTTGTGATACTGGCCGTAAAGTAGCAGGAAGATGATTACAAGAGCGATTACCGACACTATCATGAGTGTGCGTGACGCGCTCGCCTCGCTTTCGAACTGTCCGCCGTAATTGACATAATATCCTTCGGGAAGCTCTATCTCTTCATCCACCTCCTTCATGATGTCATTGACCACTCCGCGCAGGTCACGTCCCTCCACATTGGCAGATATCACTATGCGGCGGCTCACGTTCTCGCGGTTGATGGAGTTGGGTCCGGCTGCCGATGTGATTTCCGCAACTGCGCTCAGGGGTATCTTGCCTTTGGGAGAATCTATCATCAGGTTTGCTACATCGTCCATGGATTCCCTTGCGTCTGACTCCATTTTAAGGACAAGGTCGAAGGGGCGTCCTTTTTCGTAGACCTGTGACACTGTCTCGCCTGCGAGGGCTACACGTATGAAGTCGGCAAACTGGCTCATGGGTATGCCGTAATATGCGAGCATATCGCGGCGAGGCTTGATGTCGAGTTGCGGACGTTCCATCTGCTGCTCGATATTCGCGTCCACCACACCCGGTACGGTTGATGCCACAGCCTTGATTTTGTTGCCTATGGTGAACAGTTTGGTGAGGTCATCTCCGAAGAGCTTTATGGCTATCTGTGCCTCAGTGCCCGAGAGCATGGCATCGATACGGTGTGAGATCGGCTGGCCTATCTCAATGTTGACACCTGGAAGATGTGACAGCTTATGGCGCAGGTCGCTCACCATCTCTTTGCGTGAACGTCCCTGGTCGAGAGTGTATGGGGCCTCGATTTCGCTTACGTTCACCCCGAGAGAATGTTCGTCAAGCTCGGCGCGTCCGGTCTTGCGTGCCACGGTGCGTATCTCAGGCATGGACAGTATTATCTTCTCGGCCTCGCGTCCCAGTTGGTCGCTCTTTTCAAGCGATATGCCCGGAAGAGTGCTGACATTGATAGTCAGTGAGCCTTCATTGAACGGCGGCAGGAAGCTGCGTCCGAGGGTGAAGAACAGTCCGATACACACAAGGAACAGTACCGATACACCTATCAGTATCGGCTTGATATGTGAGAACGATTTGGCGAGAACTGCGTGATACCACACGCTGAGGCGTCGTGACAGCCAAGGCTCCTGCTCAAGCTGGGTTGCTATCTTCTTGTCGCCGAGAAGGTAGGTGCACAACACAGGAGTGACGGTGAGTGCGACTATCGTAGAGGCTATGAGCGACACTATGAACGATACTCCCAGGGGAATGAGCATCCTTCCCTCTATGCCTTGGAGGAAGAAGAGCGGAAGGAACGAAGCCATGATTATGAGCGAGGAATTGAATATAGGCATTCTCACCTCTTTGCTTGCTTCGTATACCACCTTTATTATTGGTTTGCCTTCTTTAAGATTCTGACGCAGACGTTTGTACACATTTTCCACGTCAACGATGGCATCATCCACCAGCGAGCCTATGGCTATAGCTATACCTCCGAGACTCATGGTATTGATGGTGAGACCCATGAAGTGGAGCGCGATGATGGTGACGATTATGGATAACGGGAGTGCCACAAGCGAGATGAGTGTAGTGCGCAGGTTCATCAGGAAGAAGAACAGCACTATTATCACGAATATCGCCCCCACGAAGAGCGACTCTTGCAGATTTCCTATCGAACGTGCTATGAAGTCACTTTGGCGGAATATATCGGTATTGATCTCTACATCTGACGGAAATGTCTTTTTCAGGTCATTGAGCTTGGCATCGATATTGTCGGTAAGCTCTATGGTCCCGGCTCCGGGCTGCTTGGTCACGGTGATGAGCACGGCAGGATGTGCGTTAACCGATGCTGCACCCAAGCGCGGTTCCTGAGGCTTTGCTGACACCTCGGCTATGTCGGAGATCCTTACCATGCGTGATGCATCACTGATTATGACCGTGTTGGCAATCTCATTTACATCATTGGTGGTTATGTCTCCCTTTATTATATACTCGTTGCCGTAGTCATAGAGCACACCGCCTGCTGCATTGCTGTTCATGCCGTTTACGGCGTCGCGCACTTCATTGAGGGTTACGCCGTGACGCTGCATTTTGGCTGGGCAGAGTAGTATCTGGTACTCCTTGGCGTCACCTCCTATCACTGACACGGATGCAACGCCCGGAAGAGAGAGAAGGCGCGGTCCTATCTCGCGGTCGGCAAGCGTGCGCAGCTCCATGGGGGTGGTGATGGAGTCGGCTGTCAGACCTATGATCATTATCTCTCCGAGTATTGACGACTGCGGACCGAGCGTCGGAGTGCCGGCTCCTGGAGGGAAATTGCCTTCAAGCTCTGTGAGTTTCTCTGCTACTATCTGACGTGCCAGGTACACATCTGTGTCCCAGCCGAATTCCACCCATACCACCGAGAATCCCGGGGTGGATGATGAGCGTACTCGTCTCACTCCCGACGCGCCGTTTACAGCGGTCTCGATCGGGTATGTGATAGTGGTTTCGATCTCTTCTGGAGCCATGCCGGGAGCTTCGGTCATAACTACCACGGTGGGGGCGTTCAGATCAGGGAAAATGTCAACTTCGGTACGCATCAGAACGATCATACCGTATATCATTATGAGCCCCGACAGGACTATGATGGCAAGTCGGTTGTCGAGTGAGAATTTTATTATCCTGTTAAGCATCGTCGCCGTGGATTAATGGTTGTGGGAATGTCCTTCGGGGGCTACGGTGGCTTGTTCGGCAAGGCGTACGAATGTCGCTCCCTTAACCACAGCTATCTCTCCGGGTTTCACACCCTTGATGATCTCCACGCGCTTTCCGTCGCTGTTACCCAATGTCACAGGGCGTTTCTCAAAGCTGTGGGCGCATGAGCGGATAAACACGAATGTCTCGCCCATCTGTTCTACTATGGCATCTGTGGGCAGGGATATCACATCGTTGCGTTGCGCGCCTTTCAGGTATACTTCGGTCGCGCTTCCGGGGATCACAGGTGCTGTGCCGTCGAAATTGAAGAACACAGGTATGTAGCCCGGTGTCGATCCTGCCGATGCAGGTGCTGAGCTGAGGAGTTTGCCATTATGTTCGGCTATGTCTATTGACTCTCCGCCGTGAAACGTCATGGTCGCGCCTGCTACCTTCCCGAGGAAAGCGGCTTCGGATGACGGCACGAGAGCGCGGAGGGTGAGTCGGCTGTTGCTCGCCACATTGGCTATGGACTGACCTGTCTCTACATATTCTCCGTCGCTAACATTTATTGCAGTGATCACACCTGAGCGTGGAGACGTGGCTGCACCGGTTGCCGCAGCAGGGCTGTAGGCTGCTTTGGCTGATTCATAGGCAGAGAGGGCATCGTTGTAGTCCTTGCGTGTCACCAGGCCGTCGGCAAGGAGCGGGGTGATACGGTCGAGTTCACGTTTAGCGTTTTCCATGGCGACGCGTGCTGCTGCATTGGCATCGCCGCCTGTCACATTTTTCGCAGTCACAGAGGCTATGGTCTGTCCGGCTCTTACTTGGGAACCGGGATTTATACCTGAAGCTATGCGTACTATACCTGATGTCGGTGCCGACACTGTACCGACGTCGGATGATGATGGGAGCACTTCGCCCGACACTTTTAATGTCTCTGCGAAAGGAGCGGGAACCACAGTGTCGGTCTCCACTCCGAGACGTTCTGCCTCTTCCGGCTCAAGTACTATAGCACCGTCTCCGTGGTCATGCTTGTGGCCGTGGTCGGCACCCTCTTCTGAATGTTCATGCCCCTCTTCTCCGTGGGAATGTCCTTCATGGCTGCCGCATGCAGCCATACCGAATGCGAATATAGGCACCATTAACAGGTATTTAATGCTGTAGCGTGGTCTCAGTCTCATGTGATTATGGTTATTAAAATATTAAGGAGTTTTGAATTTAAAACCGGATGTTTCCTGATGCAAAATTACTGTGTGGCTTCCCTCGTGATGTTGCACTATTCCGGTGAATCTTTGCAAAATTACAATAAAATGATGAGACAATTCATCCGTAATGTATTACTAAATGTTAAAGCTTTTTGCTTATGTATACAAAAAATAAACCCCTTACATTAGGCTTACGCCTGATGTGAGGGATATGCGATTGGAGGATATGGCAATAAATGGTAGCCCATAGGAGAATCGAACTCCTCTTTCAAGAATGAAAATCTTGCGTCCTAACCGATAGACGAATGGGCCGTTTCTTGACGGATTGTCTGCTGTCAGAGATGGCTACAGAATGCCGTCAGGAAGTATCTTGGCATTAAGCTGCGAGCTTAGCGATATGCTTTGCAAGCTTGCTCTTGAGGTTGGCTGCCTTGTTCTTTGAGATAGCATTCTTGGAAGCGAGACGGTCAAGCATAGCACCGATCTTGCGGAATGCTGACTCAGCCTCTGCCTTATCGGTCAACTTGCGAAGATTGCGCACGGCATTGCGGGCGGTCTTTGCATAGTAGCGATTGCGGAGACGACGTGATTCAGTCTGACGGATTCTCTTTAAGGATGATTTATGATTTGCCATCTGTGATAAGTGATTTTTTGTTTTTATTGTAGCCCATAGGAGAATCGAACTCCTCTTTCAAGAATGAAAATCTTGCGTCCTAACCGATAGACGAATGGGCCTTGCGATAAAAGCATAGTTGCTCAAAAGCGATTGCAAAGTTAGATAGTTTTTTTGTATTAGACAAATTTTTTGATTGTTTTTTATTAATTTTGCATTTAATCATCCTCCTGAGCCAATGAAACTGTCATTTATAGCCCTGAAATCAACTCGTTACAGCGATTCCCAAAGCATTCTCACGGCATATAGCCGTGAGCTCGGCAGGGTGTCTATGGCTGTGCCGGCTGGCAAAGGGAAAAGTGCTTCAAGGATCAGGGCTCTCACAATGCCGCTGAGCATACTGGAGTGTGAGACTGATGTCAAGCCCGGCAGAGAGGTGATGCCTATTCGCCAGGTGCGTCCGGTCATTGTGCTCGGCGAGGTTCACACCCATCCTGTAAAACAGATGCTCGCTATGTTTCTTGCCGAGGTGCTGTCAGTCGTTCTGCGTGAGAGTGTCCCTGACGATAGTGTCTACCGGTATCTGGAAAGCTCCATAAGTTATCTTGACTCTGTGCATGGCGGACTTGTCGCCAATTTTCATATCTGTTTTCTTCTCCATCTCGGAAGGCTTCTCGGCATAGAGCCTGATGTTTCCACCTATGCTCCTGGAATGGTGATTGACCTGCGTGACGGTATATGGCGTGGCTCCATGCCTCTTCATGGTGAGTGGCTATCTCCTGAGGAGTCCGCGGCGGCAGTGGGGATGTTGAGGATGACTTATTCCAACATGGCATCGTTCAGGCTGACACGAGAGCAACGTTCGCGCGCACTTGACCTCGTGTTGCGCTACTACAGTCTGCATGTCGCCCCGTTGAGCCATATCAGGTCGCTTGAGATTCTGAGATCGATGTTTTGATATCTATTGTGGCTGAGTCAATTTCCGGTCCGTTATTGTATGTTTCCTTCTTTATATCATATGTATTCTCGCAATGCATGGCTGAGTCGATGACCCGGCGTCGCAGTTCTGCGAGAGCTTTGCGGTGGGCACGATGGATGTACACGCGGTTGATGCACATGCCTGTAATTGATACCAGCACAATAATGGCTATAATGGCGAGCCACATGAGGATTTCGTGAGTGTCAAGAGGGTTCATAGCGCGTTTTTTATTGGTATAACGCATTTCAGTGCCCCCCGGTTGGCGCGGACTGAGTTAAAAAAGTGTCCCCGCATGTTAACCGCATTATATTTTGTGCTACCTTTGCAGGCATGAAACCGACAGATTCCGACATTACCATAAGGAGGGTTCTCCCCGAGGATGCATGTCAGATTGCTGACATATACAATTATTATGTAAGGGAGACCACAGTGTCATTCGAGGTGGCTGTCCTGAGCGTCGAAGATATGCGTGGACGCATCGAGCGTATATTAGGTGAATACCCTTATTTCGTTGCTGAGCGCGGGGGTGAGATACTCGGATATTGTTATGCCCATGAGTGGAAAGAGAGACCTGCCTACAGGCGCACGTTTGAGAACACTGTCTATCTGCGTCACGGATTGACATCCCATGGTGTGGGACGCAGGCTTATGGAGACTCTGATTGATGCATGCCGTGATGTGGGCTGTCATGCCCTCATAGCCTGCATAACCACCGAAAACGAGGGGAGCCGCCGTTTCCACCGGGCGCTCGGATTCAGGGAGGTGTCCCATTTTAGTGAGGTGGGCTACAAGCTCGGACGGTATCTTGACGTTACGGACATGGAACTCCTGCTCGGTCAGCCCGAGTGAGATTATCTGCCGGTTTCGGATGCATACATGAATTTTCTGTCCCGCATGCGGTCGTATACCTTGCGTCCTGCCACATAGGTGGCGAGGTTAATGTTATCGAGCCCCAGAGTCATTATTACGAATAGTTTTTCGAATATGTCGTCTGAGAATCTCATGCGCCATTCCGCGTACTCCGACGGTTTCAGATCGATCACAGCAATGTCAGCTTCATATCCCGGAGCCAGTGAGCCTATTGTGTCGCCGAGGCATAGAGTCTCTGCTCCGCCGCGTGTGGCGAGATAGAAGCTTCTCAACGCATCAAGGTTGTGTGAATGCAGCATTGCCACCTTGTATGCTTCGCTGAGCTGGCGTGGTACAGAGAAATTGGTGCCTGCGCCCACATCGGTGCCGATTCCGAAACGTATCGGACGGGACTTCTCCTTGGCTTCCCAGTACTTGAATTCACCGTCTCCGAGAAACAGATTGGAAGAAGGGCAGTGTGCCACTCCGCATCCGCATCGGTGCAGGGTCTCCCATTCATCTTCCTGCACTATGCAGCAGTGTGCCATTATCGAGCGTCTGCCGAGAAGACCGAAATGACCGTACACCTCAGTGTAGTTAGGGTGCGACGGATAGAGCTGTCTCACCCAGTCTATCTCGCTTTGAGCCTCGTCAAGATGTGTATGCACATATACTCCCTTATCCATGTTGCTCCGGTATAGCTCTCCGGCGAGACGAAGTTGTTCGGGTGTTGAAGTAGGGGCGAAGCGTGGTATGATGGCATAGAGCTGACGCCCTCGACGGTGCCATTTGTTGAGAAGCCTTTCGGATAGGAGTATCGATCCTTCGGTCGACTCATCCTTTAGTGAGTCGGGTAGATTCCGGTCCTGAAGCACCTTCCCTGATATCATTCGTGTATTGTAACGTTCCGATTCTTCGAAAAACGCCTCCACCGATGTCTCGAATGTTGTGGCAAACACATTGGCAGTGGTGGTGCCATGCTCAAGCAGCTGCCTGAAGAACATGCGGGCCACCTCGTCGGCAACCCCCTTGTCCCTGAACATCGATTCGGTGGGATAGGTGTAACGGTTGAGCCAATTGAGCAGAGTGTCTCCGAATGAACCGAGCATCGGTGACTGCACATAGTGAGTGTGGCAGTCTATTAATCCAGGCATTATGAGGGCATCGGAGTATGTGTCTATATCATTGAGCTGAGGATATCTTGGCGCGACAATGGAGTAGTCTCCCGCATCGATGATTTTTCCGTCTCTGATCACAATCAGTCCGTCCTGGTAATGGTCGTAGCATTCTGAAGCCGGCTTAAGGAACGGATCGTCTTTGAACGACAGCATCTGTCCTCTTACACCTTTAAGTGGCATGCCGTTAGTGATTGCGGATGGTGATGATATGGTGTTCATTGTCGTATAGCTGATATAGTGAAAGTGAATTTATTGTATATGTTCCGGCATGAGGCTGAGTCGTACGGTCATGACCGTATATAATACAAACCCTGTAAACCTTTAAAAAGTTCTTGAATTTAGGTTTCTGGCTTTAGTGTTATGCTTTGCATACGACACGGGGGCGTCTTCCTTAAAGAATGCGCCCCCGTATATGTTGTTGCCTAAGCTTTTATCCTCCGAAATTATCGTAATGTATCGATTCCGGATCTACCCCGAGGTCATCAAGCATCTTGTTGACGGCGGCACTCATCGGGCCGGGTCCGCACATATAGTACTCGATATCCTCCGGATCGGGATGGTTCTTGAGATATGTCTCATAGATCACCTGATGCACGAATCCGGGGGTGTACTTTACACCTGCGGCATCAGCCGCAGGGTCGGGACGGTCGAGGGCGAGATGGAATTTGAAGTTGGGATATTCCTTTTCGAGCTCCAGGAAGTCCTGTAGGTAGAACACCTCGTTCAGAGCGCGGGCTCCGTAGAAGTAGTTCATCACACGGTCAGTGGTGTGAAGGGTCTTTGTGAGCCACATTATCTGGGCGCGCAACGGAGCCATGCCGGCACCGCCGCCTATCCACATCATCTCCGCTTTGGAGTCCACTATGGGATGGAAGTCACCATAAGGACCCGACATCACCACCTTGTCGCCGGGTTTGAGAGTGAATATGTAGCTCGACGCTATGCCGGGCATCACATCCTGGAATCCCGTCTGGGGTTTCGGTTTGAACGGAGGTGTGGCGATGCGTACGGTGAGCATTATCCTGTCACCCTCCTCGGGATAGTTCGCCATCGAGTAGGCGCGTACCGTTGTCTCGGTATTGCGGCATTTCAGCCCGAATAGCCCGAACTTCTCCCATGCAGGAAGATACTCGTCGCCGATGAGCGATTTGTCGATATCCTTGTCGTAGTCCATTTCATATGTGGGGATCTTTATTTGGGCATACGATCCGGGTATGAAGTCCATATGCGCGCCTTCGGGCAGGGCTACTATAAACTCCTTGATGAATGTTGCCACATTCTTGTTGGAGATAACCTCACATTCCCATTCCTTGACATCAAGGGCTGACGCAGGTATCCCAACAGAGCAGTCCTCCTTGATCTTGACCTGGCATCCCAGACGCCAGTGGTCCTGCTGCTGCTTGCGTGAGAAGTGTACCTTCTCGGTAGGAAGGATGTCACCCCCTCCGGTGAACACCTGGCATTTGCACTGCCCGCAGCTGCCCTTGCCTCCGCAGGCCGACGACAGGAATATGTTGTGGTCAGCGAATGTCGACAGTAGGGTCTTGCCTGAATCGGCCTCAAGCACCTTGTCATTGTTGATGGTGACCTTCACCTTGCCCGAGTGTACGAGATATTTCTTGGCTATAAGCAGGATTATCACAAGTGCGAGAGTGATGATCAGGAATATGCTTACGCCTGACAGTATCGTTAGCATTGTCGTTGTTCAGTTTTAGTAGTTTAGATCTTTATGCCGAGGAAGCTCATGAACGCTATGCCCATCAGCGCGGTGATTATGAATGTTATGCCGACGCCGCGGAGAGAGCGGGGGATGTTGGAGTACACGGCAAGACGCTCGCGTATCGCCGCTATGGCTGTGATGGCAAGGAGCCATCCGAGCCCCCATCCGCCCCCGGCGCATACCGCGGTCCATATGCTCGGGAAGTCACGCTGCTGCATGAACAGTGAGCCTCCGAGTATGGCGCAGTTCACGGCGATGAGGGGTAGGAATATTCCGAGCGACGAATAGAGCGCGGGGCTGTACTTCTCCACTGCCATCTCTACAAGCTGGGTCATCGACGCGATCACCGCTATGAACATTATGAGAGAGAGGAAGCTGAGGTCCACTGTGGCATATTCCTCGCCGAGCCATACCAGTGCACCGGGACGGAGCACATAGTTCTCAAGCAGGTAGTTGACCGGAAGGGTCACCACGAGCATGAATGTCACAGCTATGCCGAGCCCGAAGGCTGTCTTCACGTTCTTGGATACTGCTATGAACGAGCACATGCCTAAGAAATAGGCGAATATCATATTGTCGACGAATATCGACCTGATGAATATGTTGAGATTTTCCATTCTTTAGTCCTCCTGTAGATCTTTGTTGATACTGCGTTGTACCCAGATGACGCAAGCCACGACGATGAGTGCCATCGGAGGTAGGATCATCAGTCCGTTGTTGACATATCCGTTGTCGTAGCACCACTGTGGTATCACCTGATATCCCAGAAGTGTGCCCGAGCCGAACAGCTCGCGGAAGAACCCCACTATCACGAGGATTATCGCATAGCCCAGACCGTTGCCGACGCCGTCAAGGAACGACGGCCATGGTTTGTTGCCCATGGCGAAAGCCTCAAGCCTGCCCATGAGTATGCAGTTGGTGATGATGAGACCTATGAACACCGAAAGCTGCTTGGACGCGCTGTAGGCATACGCCTTGAGCACCTGGTCGACTATTACCACAAGCCCTGCCACAACCACAAGCTGCACTATGATGCGTATGTTGGTGGGGATGGTGTTGCGTATGAGTGAGATGATCACGTTGGCGAAAGCCAGGACAGCGATCACTGATATGCCCATCACTATCGCAGGCTCAAGCTTGGCGGTGACGGCAAGTACGGAGCAGATGCCGAGCACCTGCACCACGACGGGATTGTTTTTTGAGAAAGGGTTAAACAGTACGTCGGTATTTTTTATCTTTTCTGCCATGATTCTGATGTGTTAGAGCACGTTAATCGGCTAATGACTGGAGAAATTTGCGATAGGGCACAAGGCAGTTGTCGAGCATGGACCCGACACCCTTGGAGGTGATGGTGCCTCCTGATATGCCGTCCACATAGTCCTCGCCGTCAAGAGGCTGCTGTCCTGCCTTGACTACGGCTATGGGGCGGAAACGACCGTCCTTGATCACCTGTTTCCCCTTGAACTGGTCGCTGAACATAGGCTTCTCGATCTCTGCTCCAAGACCGGGGGTCTCACCCTGGTGGGCGAAGTATGCACCGTATATGGTGGAGCCGTCGGCATTGAACGCCACATAGCCCCAGATAGGGCCCCAAAGCCCTGCTCCATATACCGGAAGTATGTATTTTTTAGTTCCGTCCTGAGTGGTGCATACATACACCGGCAGCTGTCGGCGGTCGGCTGGCAGCTTGCTTTCGGCTGCGACATTTATGTCGAATGCCTTTGCGCCTTCGACCTTCTCCCCTTGGGCGTTTATCACGTACTGTTCGGTGATATAGCGGTTGAAGTCTGTGGCAGTCTCTCCCTCTGCAGGGGTGATAAGCGCGGCAGAGAGTATCTGGCTCATCTTGTCAGCATCGATGTTCTCTTGCTGACGCCCTTTCAGTGCAAGCGATGTCGCGGCCAGGGCTGTACCTACAAGCACCACGAGCACTATTATATAGATCATGGTATAGGTGTTGCTTTGTTTATTCATAATATATGATGTATATATCGATGAGTTAGTGGTGTGATGCTAAGCTTTGGCGCGTTCCTTGAGACGGCGCATGCGGCGTGACACATTTGCCTGCACCACACAATGGTCTATCAGTGGCGCGAGGGCGTTGGCAAGGAGCACTGCGAGCATCGCTCCCTCTGGATAGCCGTTGTTGTATGTGCGTATGAGCACAGCCATCACTCCAACCAGAAGTCCGTATATGTATTTCCCTGCTCCTGTCCTTGCCGCTGTGACAGGATCTGTTGCCATGAACACTGCGGCAAAGGCGAAGCCTCCGTATAGAAGCTGGTCAAGTGGTGACAGGAACGACGCCGGATATGTCGAGGTCTCGAACACATTGGCTATCCATCCCATGAGCAGTCCTCCGGCAACCACACTCAGCATGATTCGCCATGATGCTATGCCTGTGGCGAGAAGTATCGCCGCGCCGATGAGGATGCACAGGGTCGAGGTCTCTCCGAACGAGCCCGGGATAAGCCCTATGAATGCGTCCCATGTCGAGATCACATCGCCGCGGAGATTGAGCAGTTCGAGCTTGTCGCCTGCGAATGAGGCTATCTGTCCGAGCGGAGTAGCACCGGTGAATCCGTCGGGCAGGTCGTAGCCCAGTCCGAGTATCGAACCGGAGCTGACAAACACCTTGTCGCCGCTCATCTGTGCCGGATAGGCAAAGAATAGGAACGCTCGCGTCACAAGTGCCACATTGAACACATTGTAGCCTGTGCCGCCAAACACCTCTTTGACGAATATCACCGAGAATGCCGTCGCTACAGCGAGCATCCACAGAGGTGTCTCTACGGGACATATGAGCGGTATCAGGATGCCTGTGACAAGAAACCCTTCCTGGATCTCTTCCCGCCTCCACTGGGCTACGGCGAATTCTATGCCGAGGCCCACCACGTAGGCTACAACTATGCGCGGGAGCACTGCGAGGAAACCATACATCATGAGTTGCCAGAAGGGGAACTCCGTGGCACCTGCTGCAAGCCAGTTCTGATATCCTGTATTGTACATGCCGAATAGCAGGCATGGCATAAGCGCGAGCACCACTATGATCATTATGCGCTTGGAGTCGAGGCTGTCATGTATGTTTACGCCCGAGGTCGATGTCGTGTTGGGGGTGTAGAGGAACGTCTCAAACCCGTCAAAGACACTTTGGAAGCTGTGGAGCTTGCCTCCGGGCTCAAAGTTGGGCTTTATGCGGTTCAGATAATTTCTTAAAGCTTTCATTTTCTTCTGTTCTGCGTGTGATTTGTTTAGGCTTCGCTGCGCATATAGTCAAGCCCCTCGCGCACTATGCGTTGCAGTTCGAGCTTCGAAGGATCGGCATATTCGGCAAGTGCGAAATCCTCGGGGGCCACCTCATAGATGCCGAGAGCTTCCATGCGGTCTATATCCTTGGCTATAATGGCTTTGATGAGATATTCAGGCACGATGTCCATAGGTATGTAGTCGTCATATATGCCTGACATTATCATGGCACGCCTGCCGCCGTTGAGGCGGGCGTCGGGTGAGAATCTTCCGCCCAGCAGCTTGCCTAAGAACGAACGGCTCTCGCTCATTTTCCTTGGGCTTAGCGATGCCCATCCCATGAACTCGTCTGCATCATCCCCCTCAGGTATGACAGTCACCTGACGGTAAGGGTAACGTAGGTATCCGTCACCGCCTACAGGGACTCCTGTGAGCACATTGCCCGAGATTATGCGGTGATGACGGCTGTCATTTCTGATGTTGCCGTCAATCAGTTGGGAGATAGGCGCGCCGGGCACTGTGGTGACGGCTCTTGGATTCTCCACCTCGCTTCCTGTGATAGCCACAGTCACTGTGAAGTCGACCTTCCCTGTGAGCATCAGGTGCCCGATGTTGGCGAGTGTCGCTATGTCGAGAGTCCACACAGTCTCCCCCTTGCTGAGAGGAGCTATATTGGCTATCTGCACTCCGGGGTTCCCTGCGGGATGAAGCCTGTTGAACTTAACGATCTCCGCACCCTTTATGTCAGGGAAATTGCACCCTTGCGCTATACTTATATATACGGTGCCGTCGGTAAGCCTTTTCAGGGTCTCCACTCCCTTGGCTATCTCAGCCTCCTTGCCGGCTATTGTGTGGCATGGATCGAGGGCGAGAGGCGCAGTGTCCATGGCGGTGACGAATATGTCGCGCGGACGGTCGCCGTCCGTTGGCACTATATCGTAGGGGCGGCGGCGCATCATAGACCAGAGTCCCGACTTCTTCAGGGCTCTGCGCACATCAGCCTCTGTTTTGACTGAGGCGGTATCGATTGCTGACGCGGCCAGGCACTCGTCGGACGGCATCACCACTATGCGTTCAATCTTTCTGCGAGCCCCTCTGACTATGCTCTCTACAGTGCCGCTGATAGGGGATACGAGTTTCACATCCGGATCATTCTTGTCATGCATGAGCGGAGCCCCCTGGCTCACAGTGTCCCCTTCCTTTACCTCGGGCTTCGGAAGGAATCCGGGATAATCGTCAGGGGATATGGCTATCCTGGCAGGCCTGATGTCGGCGGCGACACTGGTGTCGGAGAGCTGACCTGCAAGGCGCATATTGAGCCCCTTTTTGAGATTGATGGTTTTTATCATTATTCTTGTGTAGATATGTATTTTACCTGTACATTATAGAAGTGGCAAAGTTAGTGAATATATTTTAAATAACTTTAAATCGAATGGACTAAAAATGGTGAAATAGTGTCAAATTCGCTATATTGTTGCATTAATTTATGAATTTTAGAGATATGGGTATAAAAAAAGAGATAAAACGTTTGCAAACACCGAAATTTCATTTTAAATTTGCATACCGTTTATGCCTTGTCCACCTGTGACGGAGAGGGCACATATCGCAAATAAATCTATTCTTTTAATCCTTTAAATCGAATTGCCACCCGCCCTCACATCTCAGATACAACAACCGGAATGCCTGATGTCAAGGCATGCTGATTGTGTATAGACACTGTTGGTCGGTGCGCCGGTAAGATCGAGAAATCATCAAAACTAATACATAAACTAATAAACCAAAACAAAACAGTTAATTCAAATTATGGAAGCTCAAAAGCCCACCGTAGCCAAGCCGGCTGCAAAAAAAGAAGGCAGCAATGTTGCCGGTATCAAGAATGCGTTCCTTGTGATCCTCGCTTGTTTCGTAGTAGCTGTGTTGCTCTTCGTTTTCTGGTTCGGTCACGAATCTCACTTCGAGGAAGGTCACCCCATCGACCTTTGGGGAACTATCTACAAGGGTGGTTTCATCGTGCCTATTCTTCAGACCCTCTTCCTCACAGTTATCGTTCTTTCTGTAGAGCGTTGGATCGCCCTCTCTTCTGCTAAGGGTAAAGGCTCTATCGAGAAGTTCGTCGCTGGCGTTAAGAAGTGCCTCGTGTCTAACGACATCCAGGGTGCAAAGGCTCTCTGCGCTAAGCAGCAGGGTTCTGTTGCAGCTATCGTCGCTGCCGCTCTCAACTCTTACGAGGACATGGACAAGAACACCGTCCTCTCAAAGGAGCAGAAGATCGCTAATCTTCAGAAGACTGTTGAGGAAGCTACCGCACTTGAGATGCCCGCCCTCCAGCAGAACCTTCCCATCGTCGCTACACTCACCACTCTCGGTACTCTCGTAGGTCTTCTCGGTACTGTGATCGGTATGATCAAGTCATTCCAGGCTCTTGCTGCATCTGGTGCTCCTGACTCTACCGAACTTTCTACCGGTATCTCTGAGGCACTTATCAATACCGCATTCGGTATCGCAACTGGTGCTTTCGCTGTTATCTCCTACAACTTCTACACCAACAAGATTGACAACCTGACCTACGCTATCGACGAGATCGGTTTCTCAATCGTGCAGACATTTGCCGCTTCTCACTAATTCCACATTACTTTATCAAGAAGATAAAACAACAATCTTTTTCAAAAAACAACTCTTCAACCGATAACGTAATATGGGAAAAGTAAAAATTAAGAGAAAAAGCACCCTCATCGACATGACCGCGATGAGTGACGTGACTGTGCTCTTGCTTACTTTCTTCATGTTGACATCGACCTTCCTTCAGAAGGAGCCCGTCACAGTGTTGACGCCTTCATCTGTATCGGAGCAGAAAGTGCCCACCGCCAACCTGGCATCGGTACTCGTTAGCCCCGAAGGAAAAGTCTTTATCTCCATTGCCGGTGACGCTGATGCCGAACTCAAGGACACATGGGGAACCGAGGCTCTTCGCAAGACCATCCTCGATGAAGCAGTAACGCTTTACAACAAGCAGCACCCAAGCAATCAGGTGCAGCTATCAGCACAGGATCGTGAGGCATTCTCCAAAATAAACATGTTTGGAGTACCCTTCCAAGTCCTTCACCAGTTCCTCGCAATGTCTCAGACCGAGCAGGACAAGTTCATCTCCGATATGACCCAGAAAGGGGTAGGTATCCCGGTGAATGACAACAAGGACATGGAGCACCTCAATGAGTTCCAAATCTGGATGCGCGCCATCTACAACTCTGGCAACGACAACCTTCAGAAAGCCATGAAGAAAGGCGAAGGTATCGCTGTGAAGGCTGACAAAGACACACCCTACGATGTAGTTCAGGATGTCCTCGACAACCTCCAGACTCTTAAGATGAACCGCTTCAGCATCATGACAGCACTTAAAACAGAGCAAGATTAATCACACCATGGCACAAATCGAACAATCAGACAAGGGCAAAAAGAAAAAAGGGGCCCAGAAGAAAATGTCGATCCATGTGGACTTCACACCCATGGTGGATATGAATATGCTTCTGATCACATTCTTCATGCTTTGTACCACAATGATCAAGTCTCAGACTCTCACCATCTCACTCCCCTCGAATGAGAAAGTTGAGCAGCAGGAGATGAACAAAGCTAAGGAATCAGAGGCTATCACACTAATCCTTGCGACAGATCGTAATGCCGACGGATCAGTCAAGAAAGATGACACCGGACGCCCCATGAACACCGTTTATTACTATGAAGGTATGCCCGAAATAGCCGATGCCGACGGCGACGGTCTTATTGACAACAATAAGCTTAAGGCTGAAAAATTCATTGGTAACGACGGCAGCGTACAGAAAGGTATCCGTAAGATCCTTCACGACCGTAACCGTCTCGTTCTTGACAAGATTGAAGTCGAGAAAGCTCGCTGGCGCAAAAAAGAGTTCGCACCCAACAACTCTGCTGCCAACGACTCCATCTACCAGGCTCGCGCTCGCGAGATCCGTAACGACTCCACTCTCACCCGTCCTGTAGTAATTATCAAGGCGGCTCCTGAAGCTTCTTGGGAAAGCTTGATTTCGACTCTTGATGAGATGCAGATCAATCAGATTTCACGTTATCAGATCGACAACATCAATCAGACCGACTCTACTCTCATTCTTGACTACCTCAAGAAGAACCCGAAGTAATATGTTGATGATAGATATATATTAACCCGAAAAATCTCTTACGAAATATGGCAAAAGATGTAGATCTTTCATCATCAGAATGGATTGACCTTATATTTGAAGGCAAGAACAAGAACTTCGGAGCATACACCCTCCGAAAGGCTTCCGCTAAGCGTCACAACCGCGCAATGCTTGTGATCCTTGTGGTTCTCTTCATCGTTGCTCTTCTCGGACTCCTCGCCAACACCGTGCTTCAGAAGAATGACGCACGCCCCGAGGACCAGGTCGAGCAGGCCCTCATCGACTACACTACCGAGGACGTTGAGGACGACGAGCCGGAAGAACCCGAACAGCAGCGCGTGGAAGAGCAGCTTCCCGAAGCTCTCCCCGAAGAGATCCTTAACACTGTGAAAGCCACTGAGCTCGCTATTGTCCGCGACGAAGAAGTTGTCGAGGAGATCAAGAGCCAGGACGAACTCAAGGACACCGATACTGCCGTAGGTACCACTGACTTTGACAAGGGTACTGACGACCTTAACGTGGTTCGTGAGCACAAGAATGAGGTAATCGTAGAGGAGAAGAAGCCCGAACCTGTCGACGATAACAAGGTATTCGACGTCGTTGAGCAGAAACCCCAGTTCCCCGGTGGCGAGGCCGCGCTTCTCAAGTACGTGGCTGAGCACATCCGCTACCCGGCCATGGCTCAGGAAAACAATATCCAGGGCCGCGTGGTCGTACAGTTCGTCGTTACAAAGACCGGTGCTGTTGGTGAAGTAAAAGTTGTCCGCGGCAAGGACCCCGACCTCGACAAAGAGGCAGTCCGCGTGGTTAAGTCACTTCCCAAGTTCGTCCCCGGTAAGATGAACGGTCACGCAGTGAACGTGTGGTACACGCTCCCGATCCAGTTCAAGCTCCAGGGCATCTGATCCCTGACTCTGAATAACACAAAGCAAATACCCTGTAGGATTTATCCCCTGCAGGGTATTTGCTTTGTCTGCACATATAGTTGTATTTGCCTGTCGCACTCAGTGCTATGGTGTGGTACCGTCATATACGGCAGGTTGGACATATGCACGACAGAAACAGCGTCGGAGACATCACGCCTCCGACGCTGTTTCTGTCGTGTATATTGATATCAATCTTTTGACCTTAGAGAAAGTCCTGTGGCTGGATCAGTTGCCTGCCTCGACCTCCGGTGCGATGAGCTTATAGCCCTTGCCGTGGATATTGATGATTTCGATTGACGGATCATCCTTAAGATGCTTGCGCAGCTTGGTGATGTAGACATCCATTGAGCGCGCGTTGAAATAATTGTCGTCAATCCATATGGTCTTGAGAGCGAAGTTCCTCTCAAGGATTTCATTGACATGTGCACAGAGCAGGCTCAGGAGCTCCGACTCCTTGGTGGTAAGCTTAGTCACCTTGTCATCGATCAGAAGCACCTGCTTCTGAGTGTCAAACGTGAACTTGCCTATCTTGTACATAGTGATCTCCTTGCCCTTCTTGCCCTTGACGCGGCGCAGGATTGCCTCGATGCGGAACACGAGTTCCTCCATAGAGAATGGCTTGGTGATATAGTCATCCGCACCGATCTTGAAGCCCTCAAGGATATCCTCTTTGAGTGACTTGGCGGTGAGGAAGATGATGGGGACTTCGGAATTGACAGTGCGTATCTCCTGTGCGAGCGCGAATCCGTCCTTCTTGGGCATCATCACGTCAAGCACACACAGGTCGTACTTGCCCTTTAGGAAAGCCTTGTATCCACTTTCGCCATCGGGAAAGAGATCGGCGTTGAGCCCCTTGGCCTGCAGGTATTCCCTGAGAAGCATTCCGAGGTTCTCGTCATCCTCACATAGTAGTATGCGCAAACGATCTTCCATAATTTCTTAATTTAGAGTTATTGGTAGAGTTATTATAAATTTTGTTCCTACATTGATTTCGCTCTCCACGCTTATTTCGCCCCCGAGTTCGCTCACCATCTTCTTCACATAAGCGAGCCCGAGCCCGAAACCCTTCACATCGTGGCGGTTGCCGGTGGAGACACGGTAGAATTTTTCGAATATCTTCTTTAGATCCTCTCGCCGCATCCCTATGCCGTTGTCGTGAATGCTTACCTGGAAACGCTCCTCTCCGTGAGCCTTCACGTTCCTTGTCGACACTTTCAGTTCCAGCGGCACATCCTCCCGGCGATACTTCACCGCATTGTCAAGCAGATTGAATATCACATTGGTGAAATGCATCTCATCGACATTCACGGTCGACTCCTTGGCTCCGAGGAATGTCTCTATATGTCCGCCGTATTTCTCCACCTTGAGCTTGAAAGTCGACGTTATGCCGGCTATGATCTGGTTGGCGTCCACATTCTGTAGGCGCAGAGTGGCTTTCTGGCGGTCAAACATCGACATCTGCAACACCTTCTCCACCTGAAACCTCAGTCGTTTGGTCTCATCATTTATCACCGTCGATATATGCCCGAGCATGGCGGGCGATTTAAGCACCGCATTGTCGTTGAGCATCTGTGCGGCAAGTGATATGGTCGAGATAGGGGTCTTGAACTCGTGGGTCATATTGTTGATGAAATCGTTCTTCATCTCTGTGAGCTTCTTCTGCCTGAACGCAAGTATTATAGTGCACACAAACGTCACAAGCAGGATGAACGAGAATATGAACGACGGTATCATGAACCTTATAGAGTCGAAGATATAGTCACTTCTGGTAGGGAAATACACCTTGAGGTAATACATCTTGTTCTTGGGGTCATTAGGGAAGAGCGTCTGTACAAACATGCTCGACTGGTCCTTCACCGAAGGGCTGAAGCCGGCCGACTTGTACACGAATGCCCCGATGCGGTTCACCACCGCGAACTCAAACGGCAGCGACAGCCCGTTGTTGTCAAGCTCCGAACGCAGATACCTTGCCACCTCCGCCGAGTCGGCTCGCTCTGTGATCGGACGGTTGCTCGACTGGTTGAGTATAGAGAGTATCACCTCGTCAAGCAGCCCTTTCTGATAGAGATACTTCCCCCTCATGAGCTCACGCATCGACGGCGACACCGTGCGCCTGTCCACCTTCATCTTCAGCGACAGGTCATAGTTGATGCCCTCTGGCGTTGTGAACGTGTTGTTGATGCCCACCGACCCGTCCGGGTTCACGCGTGGATACAGGTCCGACTGCAACGACGACATATCTTCCTCCAGGAAATATTTTGCCTCATTCTGTTCCAGACTTGTGCTCACGGCATAGAGCGACCTCTTCACCCCTTCGGCGAATTGGTCGTCACGCATCTTCTTCATGTTGTTCATGTACATTATCTGTACATAAAGCAACCCTGACAACGTGAGTGCCATAATTATGGTAAGGAACCAGATTGTAGATTTTTTCATATGTCTGCTGTAGAGTATATATCCCTCAGTGTGTACAGGAAAGTGAATTCTTATTATATTAACAATCGTAACGTGTAATTGTTGCAAAAATTTAACAGATCACACAATTTCCAATTTAACAATTAGCTCCAAAATTAACATATAAATGTGAAAGCGACAAAATTATATAGTATAAATTTGTGTCGGGTTAAGGTTTTTTATGTAATTTTGCAGCCGCAATAGAAAAGAGTAAGAAAGTTTATTAATCAAACATGAATTTAACAGGACCGTTGGACTTTAGGCCGAAATTGTTTTCAGCCTTGAGTCAATATTCTTTTGACAAATTTAAGGCCGACCTTATCGCTGGAATCGTTGTCGGCATTGTCGCTCTCCCTTTGGCGATCGCCTTCGGCATAGCAAGTGGTGTCAACCCCACTGTCGGTCTGATCACAGCCATAATTGGTGGTTTCATAGTGTCGGCGGCTGGTGGCTGCTCCGTGCAGATAGGCGGACCCACAGGCGCGTTTATTGTGATTGTCTACAACATCATTGCCAACTTCGGTCTCGAAGGCCTCGCTGTGGCTACGTTCATGGCTGGTCTGATCCTTGTTGCCCTCGGCATGTTCCGTCTCGGCACAGTCATCAAGTTCATACCTTACCCGATTGTGGTCGGATTCACAGCCGGTATAGCTCTCACTATATTCTCCACTCAGATCAATGACTTCTTCGGGCTTGGTCTCAGGAATGTCCCGAGTGAGTTCATCCCTAAGTGGGGGATGTATATCTCCAGTTTCGGATCGGTCGATCCTGCCACGCTCATCGTGGGAGTGGTGTCATTGCTGATAATAGTCATCACCCCTAAGCTGTCGCGCCGCCTGCCCGGAGCCCTGCTCGCTATCATCATCGTCACCGCTGTGGTGTCCCTCATCCCTGGCATCCATGTCGAGACTATCGGCGACCGCTTCGGTGAGCTTGCCACAGATATCCCGCAGCCTCACGGTTTCGAGCTCAACATGGCGACCATCAACCGTCTCCTCCCCTCGGCGTTCACGATAGCCATCCTAGGAGCTATAGAGAGCCTCCTGTCGGCTACTGTCGCCGACGGCGTCACCGGATCACGCACCGATTCCAACACCGAGCTTATCGGGCAGGGCATGGCAAATATCGTCGTCCCGTTCTTCGGCGGCATCCCTGTCACCGGAGCCATCGCACGCACCATGACCAATATCACAAACGGCGGACGCACACCTGTCGCCGGCATCGTGCACGCGGTCGTCCTCTTCCTCATATTCCTCTTCCTCATGCCGCTCATCAACCTTGTGCCCATGTCCTGCCTCGCAGCGGTGCTCATAGTTGTAGCCTACAACATGAGCGGATGGCGCACCATACGCGCGCTGTTCCACAGCCCCAAGAGCGACATATCCGTTCTTGCCGTCACCTTCCTTCTCACAGTGATATTCGACCTCACCATCGCTATAGAGATGGGGCTGCTCCTTGCCATAATCCTGTTCCTCCGTCGTGTGATGGATAACATTGAGATCAAGGTGTACTCCCAGAAGCTCGATATAGCCGAAGGGTCGGAGTCCACAGTCCATGAGGTGCTCAACGTCAACCCCGGAGTAGAGATCTATGAGATTGACGGTCCTTTCTTCTTCGGTGTCGCCACAAAGTTCGACGAGATGATGCGCTCCACCCTCGGACGCAAGCCCTCCGTGCGCATAATCCGTATGCGCAAAGTCCCGTTCATCGACTCAACAGGCATCCACAACCTTGAGATTCTTATAAAGTCCTCCCAGGAGGCTGGCATCCATGTGGTATTGTCGGGGGTCAAGGACAATGTGCGTGAGGCTCTTGTCAATGCCGGTATCGACAGGCTCCTCGGTGAGGACCACATATGCGACCACATCACCAAAGCGGTCGTGATGGCAAATCGTCTCGCCCCCGCTGAGGATGCTCAGGCATCACTGGCATAACCCGCTTTTGCTTGACATATGTGGGTTCTTCTTGCCACGCTCTCGGCACTTTGCCTTGGGTTCTATGATGTGATGAAGAAACTCTCCGTCAGCGGCAACAACGTGCTCGGAGTGCTCTTCCTCAACACATGCTTCGGCGCGCTTTTCATGCTCCCTGTGATCATCATCGGGATTTCCAACGGCAATTATGGCTTGGGCAACACTCTTGCCGGCCACGGCTACATACTCATAAAGTCGGGCATAGTCCTTGGCTCCTGGCTGTTGGGCTATGCCAGCATCAAGCACCTGCCTCTCACCATTGCCGGTCCCGTCAATGCTTCACGTCCTGTTCTTGTGCTGGTCGGCGCACTTGTCATCTTCGGCGAACGCCTCAACGCATGGCAGTGGACCGGCGTCATCATCGGCTTCTGGTCCCTGTTCTTCATCAGCAGGGTAGGGGGCAGGGAGGGTTTCTCCCTGAAGCACAGCCGATGGGTATGGATGGCGATAGGTGCCACCGCACTCGGCGCAGTGAGTGCCCTCTACGACAAATACCTTCTCACTCGCTTCGAGCCTCTTGAGGTCCAGGCATGGTATTCGCTCTATCAGCTTGTCATCATGGGGGTGACACTATTCGTGATAATGAGAGTCAGCGGAGTCTCCACACCGTTGCGATGGCGGTGGACCATCCCGCTCATATCCGTGTTCCTCACAATCGCCGATATAGCCTACTTCTACTCCCTGTCGCTGGACGGCTCCATGATAGCCGTTGTCTCTATGATACGCCGTGGGAGTGTCATCGTGTCATTCTTCTACGGAGTGGTGGCACTCCACGAAAAGAACATCCGCCTCAAGCTTGTCGACCTCTCCATGCTGCTTGTAGGTCTGGCCTTCCTTGTGGTAGGCAGCCTTGAATGACAGATAAAAAAGTTTCTTAAAACTTCTTCTATGGCTTTATTAAGTGAGTAAAATTCACTACCTTTGCACTCTGAAAAATCCAATAGCTACCCTCATGTCAGATAATAAACGCATCAAGACCGCGCTCGTATCAGTGTTCTATAAGGACGGGCTCGAAGAAATTTTGTCGCTTCTCAACAGCAATGGAGTGAAATTCATTTCTACCGGAGGTACACGCTCCTTCATCGAAGGATTGGGCTACGAATGTGCCGCTGTCGAGGACCTTACCGGCTATCCGTCTATTCTTGGCGGACGCGTCAAGACTCTTCACCCCAAGGTGTTCGGTGGTATCCTTAACCGCCGCGACAATGAGGGCGACCGCGCTCAGATAGCGCAGTATGATATCCCCGAGATCGATCTCGTGATAGTCGACCTCTATCCCTTCAGCGCGACCGTGGCATCGGGAGCATCCGAGGCTGATATCATCGAGAAGATAGATATAGGCGGCATATCCCTTATCCGCGGTGCGGCAAAGAACTACAACGATGTTGTCATCGTGGCATCCAAGGCACAGTATGCCCCCCTCGCTGAAATGCTCAGGCGCAATGGCGCGGAATCATCCCTTGAGGAGCGTCGCTGGTTTGCCGGACAGGCTTTCGCCGTTTCGTCAGGCTACGACACTGACATCTGCAACTACTTCGCTTCCACTTCCGTCGATTCTCCGATAGCCGAGTGCAAGGAGCTTCGCATAGCGTTCGATGACGCCAAGACCATGCGCTATGGCGAGAACCCTCACCAGAAAGGTACTTTCTATGGCGATTTCGACGGCATGTTTGAGCAGCTTCATGGCAAAGATATATCATACAACAATCTCCTTGACATTGATGCGGCTGTCACACTTGTCTCTGAGTTCTCCGAGCCTACCTTTGCAGTGCTCAAGCACAACAATGCCTGCGGTCTCGCCACTCGTCCCACCATTGCCGAGGCATGGAAGGAAGCACTGGCAGGTGACCCCGTGAGCGCATTCGGAGGAGTCCTCATCACCAACGGCACCGTGGATGCCGAAGCTGCTGAGGAGATCAACAAGATATTCTTTGAAGTGATAATAGCTCCTGCCTACACACCCGAGGCCCTTGAGGTGCTGAAGCAGAAGAAAAACCGTATAATCCTCGTCCAGAAATCACCCCTCGGCACCACACGCCAGTTCCGCTCATGTCTCAACGGCGCGTTGGTTCAGGACCGCGACCTTAAGGTGGAGACCACTGAGGATCTTCAGCAGGTCACCGAGAAGGCAGTGACACCCGGGCAGGCCTCCGACCTCCTCTTTGCCAATAAGATTGTCAAGAACTCCAAGAGCAACGCCATAGTTCTTGCCAAGGGCGGTATGCTCCTTGCCAGCGGTGTCGGTCAGACTTCACGTGTCGACGCCCTCAGGCAGGCTATCGAGAAGGCTCGTTCATTCGGCCACGACCTCAACGGTGCGGTAATGGCGTCCGATGCATTCTTCCCCTTCCCTGACTGTGTGGAGATAGCCGGTCAGGCAGGCATCACGGCTGTGATTCATCCCGGAGGCTCCATCCGTGACAACGAGAGCGTAGCCTACTGCAACGAGCACGATATGGCGATGGTCATCACCGGGTTCCGTCACTTCAAGCACTGATTAGTAACACACACCGCAACACTTTCCTCTTACTGCATTTAAACACAGACTTAAATGGGACTTTTTTCATTCACCAAAGAGATAGCTATTGACCTTGGTACCGCCAATACTATCATCATACACAACGATAAGATCGTCATCGACGAGCCCTCGATTGTAGCACTGGAGAAGCGCACCGGCAAGCTTATGGCTGTAGGGCGCGAGGCCAAGCTCATGCAGGGCAAGGAGAACGACGGCATAGAGACCATACGCCCTCTGCGTAAAGGCGTCATAGCCAACTTCAATGCTGCCGAGATGATGATCCGCGGACTCATCAAGAAAGCCAGCTCCAAGAACAACTGGTTCTCTCCTTCAATGAAGATGGTTGTAGGCATCCCCTCAGGCTCCACCGAGGTTGAGATCCGTGCCGTCCGCGACTCCTCCGAGCACGCCGGCGGACGTGATGTCTACATGATTTACGAACCCATGGCTGCCGCGCTCGGTATCGGCATCGACGTTCTCGCCCCTCAGGGCAACATGATTGTAGATATAGGTGGCGGTACCACCGAGATTGCCGTGATTTCACTCGGAGGCATCGTCTCCAACAAGAGCATCCAGGTGGCAGGCGACGACCTCACCGACGACATCATGGAGCACATGAGCCGCGTCCACAACGTAAAGGTAGGCGAGCGCACAGCCGAGATGATTAAGATCCACGTGGGTTCCGCCCTCACCGAGCTTGAGAATCCGCCGGAGGACTTCATCGTCCACGGTCCTAACAAGATGACAGCCCTCCCCATGGAAGTGCCTGTCAGCTATCAGGAGATTTCCCATTGCATAGAGAAATCGATATCCCGCATCGAGGCAGCCGTCCTCCAGGCTCTTGACGAGACCCCGCCTGAACTCTACTCCGACATTGTAATGAACGGTATATTCCTTGCCGGCGGCGGCGCAATGCTCCGCGGTCTTGACAAGCGTCTCACCGACAAGATCGGTATCCAGTTCCATATCGCCGAGGACCCCCTGCTCGCAGTGGCTAAGGGCACAGGTGTGGCACTCAAGAACATCGAGACATTCTCGTTCCTTATCAGGTGACCAGCTGCCGCCTGACCTCTACCGTTACTTATTCCTGCTAATTCTTTAGGATAATCCCTCACAGTGAGCGAGCTGCTTAAATTCCTTGTAAGGTTCAGTTCGTGGTTTCTGTTCTTCGTATACCTGATTGCCGGATTCGTGTTGCTCTTCTCGGGCAACCCGTTCCAGCATCATGTGTATCTGACGTCAGCCAACAGGGTTGCATCAGGACTCTACAGTACCACCAACAGTGTGTCCTCGTACTTCTTTCTTAAGGAGATCAACGAGGACCTGCAGCGTCGCAACTCCGATCTTGAGCTTGAGATATACCGTCTCAACGATGTGATACGAAACTATCGTGAAAAGGCATATGCCGACACCATGAGTGTGGACTCCGCATTGTCACGCTACCACTTCGTGATAGCCCATGTTATCAACAACTCCGTCAATCGTGCGCACAACTATATCACGATTCAGAAAGGACGGCTCGACGGCATAGAGCCCGAGATGGGAGTGATGGACCAGAACGGAATTGTAGGCATAGTTAACGTGGTGGGCGATCACACCGCACGGCTTATATCCGTGCTCAACCCCTATCTGCGTCTGTCGTGCAAGGTGAAAGGGCATGACCAGGTCGGCTCGCTGGTATGGGACGGTCAGGACCCCGGCGAAGCTCTTCTCGAAGAGCTCCCGAAGCACTCCGAGTTTACCCCGGGCGACACAATAGTCACCAGTGGATACTCATCCGTGTTCCCAGAGGGAGTGCCTGTAGGCACAGTGCTGTCAAGCACGCGCGACATCGAGGACAATTTCTACACTCTCCGTGTGAAACTGTTCACCGATTTCTCCACCCTCTCCACAGTGCGGGTCATACGCGACAACATGCGTGACGAACTGTCGGCAGTCGAAAAGGAGCTTGAGATAAAGAATATCGAATAGAAACATCATAACCCCCGTCCCCTCCCCAGCAACCCAAAAGCGATGAGCAAGCTTACTTTGCAGTTTATCCTACTCGGAGTGATTCTCGTATTCGCTCAGGTGATAGTGTTCAACCACATATGCCTGTTCAATGTGGGGGTGCCTATGGTCTTCATATACCTCATCATACGTCTCCCCATAACCCTTGCGGTCAATTGGGTGCTTACCATAGGATTCTTTCTCGGGCTCATTGTCGACGTGTTCTCCGACACATACGGCATGAACGCCGTGGCGTGCACGGTCCTCGCCATGCTGAAACGTCCGGTCCTACGTCTCTATGTGCCGCGTGAGGAGGATCTCGTCCGTCCCGAGCCGTCAATGATGTCGCTCGGAGCCGGAGTGTACATGAAGTATCTTCTCACCCTTACGCTCATCTATTGCGCGCTTATCTTCACGATCGAGGCATTCACGTTCTTCAACCCTCTCCAACTGGTGCTGCGCATCATATTCAGCACATTCCTGTCAATGATTATAATGCTCGGCATCGACTCCATAATGACTCCACGAAGTGAGAAAAGACTATAACCTTGCCAAACGGCAATATGTCATAGGCGGATTCATAGTTATCATCGCTATCATATATGTGATACGCCTCTTCAATCTCCAGGTTATGGAGGCGAAGTACAAGGATTCCGCCGATTCCAACGCCTTTCTGCGTAAGGCAGTATATCCGTCTCGCGGCATAATATATGACCGTGACGGACGCCTTGTAGTGTACAATCAGCCAGCCTACGACGTGATGATCATCCCGCGCGACATCAGGGAATTCGACACTATCGATTTCTGCAACGCGGTCAACATCACCCCCGGGGATCTTGTCAGACGCATGACCGACATGCGCGACAAGAGACGCAATCCGGGATGGTCCCCCTACTCACCACAGAAACTTCTTTCCCACCTTTCGTCCGAAGAGTACGGACGTTTGCAGGAGAAGCTCTACCGCTTCCCGGGGTTTTATATCCAGAAACGCATCCTTAGGGAATACAACTACAATTGCGCGTCCAATGTCCTCGGCAACATCAGGGAAGTCGCGCCTGCCGACATGGAGAAGGACCCCTACTATATGCGCGGTGACTACATGGGCGACATAGGAGTGGAGCACACCTACGAGCGTTTTTTGCGAGGAGTCAAAGGCACCGAAGTGCTTATGCGCGACGCCCTGGGACGAATACAGGGACGATACGAGGATGGCGCGCTCGACCGCGAGGCGATAGCCGGAAAGAACATAAAGCTCAGCCTTGACATCGAGCTTCAGCAGTATGCCGAATCATTGATGGTCAATAAGAAAGGCGCCGTCGTGGCAATAGAGCCGTCCACCGGCGAAGTGCTCTGTCTTGTCACAGCACCCACCTACGACCCCACACTGCTTGTCGGACGAGAGCGTGGCAACAATTACAACAAGCTCATGCAGGACCTCGACAAGCCGCTACTCAACAGGGCTATACAGGCTACCTATCCCCCTGGCTCCACATTCAAGCCCACACAGGGACTGATATATCTCCAGGAAGGGATAATCACCCCGTCCACACCGTTCCCATGCTATCACGGATTCATCCTCGGAAGGCTCAAGGTGGGGTGTCACGGTCACGGCTCGCCACTACCCCTCAAGCCCGCGCTCCAGACATCCTGCAACGCCTACTTCTGTTGGGGCCTCAGAGCCATGATCGATAAGAAAAGCAAATACGGCTCAGTGGCAAACGCCTTTGAGATATGGAAGAACCACATGGTGGCACAAGGATACGGCTATAAGCTCGGAATAGACCTCCCTGGCGAGTACCGCGGTTTCATCCCCAATGTGGAATACTACAACAAGCGTTACGGCGACGGACACTGGAGCGCGACCACAGTGATATCCATAGCTATCGGGCAGGGCGAGATCCTTGCCACCCCGCTACAGATAGCCAACCTCTCGGCAACAATCGCCAACCGTGGACATTACATCACCCCCCATGTGGTCAAGGAGATCCAGGACACCGTGGTCCCCGGGGAATTTCTTGAGCGTCACGACACATCTATCGACCGAAGATGGTACGAGGAAGTGGCAGAGGGAATGCGTATGGCAGTCACCGGAGGCACATGCCGCCTTGCCAACCTCCCTGACATAGAGGTCTGCGGCAAGACCGGTACGGCGCAGAACCCTCACGGCCGCGACCACTCGGCGTTCATGGGGTTCGCACCCTACCACCAGCCTAAGATCGCTGTGGCGGTCTATGTCGAGAACGCAGGCTTCGGAGCCACATTCGGTGTCCCTATAGGCTCCCTCGTTATGGAGAAGTATCTGCGCGGACACATACCTCCCGAACGGAAATATCTTGAAGAGAGAATGCTACAGAGCAATACTATACAGTTTGCCGGAACAAAAAAACACTGATCTATGCAGCAGAACGAGACCTCAGCATCCGTATTCAAATACGTCGACTGGTTCACGGTGGTGCTCTACATCATCCTTGTCGGGCTTGGGATGGTGAGCATCTACGCCGCAAGCTACGATTTCGACCATGCCAATATGCTCAGCTTTGCCGAATTCTCCGGCAAGCAGTTCCGTTGGATAGGACTGTCATTGGCTATGGGACTGGTCATCCTGCTCATAGATGTGCGCGTCTACGAGAATTATGCCTACGTCATATATGCCGGATTGCTGCTCTTGCTGCTGGTCACCATATTCATTGCCCCCGACATCAAAGGCTCCCATTCATGGCTGAAGATAGGACCTATGAGCCTTCAGCCTGCGGAGTTCGGAAAGTTTGCCACAGCCCTGTGCCTTGCCAAGCTCTTTTCAAGCTACAACTTCACGCTCAACGCCTCACGCAAGAATTACGCCCGAGCCCTCCTGATCATCTTCCTGCCTGTGCTCCTCATCCTGGGGCAGGACGAGACAGGCTCCGCACTCGTGTACATGTCGCTCTTCTTTGTCCTCTACCGTGAAGGCATGAGCGGACTTGTGCTCCTCGCCGCGCTTTGCGCCGTAGTCTTCTTCGTGGTCGAAGTCAAATTCACAGGCTCCCTTCTCCTCGGCATTCCTGTGGGGCAGGCTGCGGTCTTCATAATGATAATGGTCCTTGTAGTGGCGATGCTCGCCATCTATTGCAGGGATATTGATGCCGCGCGCAACGTCTTCCTTTGGTTTGTTGGGAGCGGCGTGCTGGCATCGCTTCTCACCCTTGTCAATCTTGAGATCCCGGGTCTCATATTCTTCCTTGCGGTCATAGCCGTCGCGCTTGTCTACTGTGTGCTGCTTATGTTCAAGTCCAAGGGGCGTCACCTCCCCATCACCATCTCGGCGGCACTCGTCTCCATAGCCTTCATGCTCTCGGTCAACTACACGTTCACCTCGGTGCTCAAGGGCCATCAGCAGATGCGTATCAAAGTGGCTTTAGGCATAGAGGACGACCTTCAGGGAGCAGGCTACAATGTCAACCAGTCCAAGATAGCCATCGGATCCGGAGGCATGTGGGGCAAAGGCTTCCTTAACGGCACGCAGACCAAGCTGAAATATGTCCCGGAGCAGCACACCGACTTCATCTATTGCACCATTGGCGAAGAGGAAGGCTTCGTAGGAGCGTCCGCTGTGCTGCTGCTCTTTGTCGTGCTCATATTGAGGGCCCTCGCCCTTGCCGAGCGGCAGCCCACCGTGTTCGGCAGAGTCTACGCCTACTGTGTTGCAAGTTATTTCATATTCCATATAGCCATCAACATAGGCATGGTTATAGGATTGTGCCCGGTGATAGGTATCCCGCTTCCGTTCTTCAGCTACGGCGGCTCATCCCTGTGGGGATTCACATTCCTCGTTTTCATACTTCTGCGCATTGACGCCTCCCGTCGCGAACGGTCCTTCTGATCATCCGCTACCCACCCTTTTTCACTATTTTTTGCTCCCGGAGGGTTGGATACAATAAGATAAATCGCTATATTTGCGTTGCCGGAATGCTACGTCCCGGCGGTTACTTATTGAATAATCATCATGTCTATTACCAAAGTCTTTTACCCCTCCCCGAAGGGTGAAATCACTCATCTTACCCTCACCAACAGCAAAGGCTCAAGCGTGACACTCTCCACACTCGGAGCCGGAATCATATCTATAATCGTGCCCGACAGCAACGGCAACATGGCTAATGTGGCTCTCGGATACAAGGATGCCGCATCCTGGATCGCCGACGGTCCATGCGCCGGAAAGATACCCGGACGTTTCGCCAACCGCATCGCCAATGGTCGCTTCACCCTCGACGGAAAGGAATACACACTTGCCATCAACAACGGTCCCAACGCCCTCCACGGAGGTCCTGAAGGATTCATGAACCGTATATGGGACATAAGCGAAGAGAACGATGGTAGAGTAGTAATGACATACACCTCCGTCGACGCAGAGGAAGGATACCCGGGCAATCTCACAGCCACAGCCGAATACATCTGGGACGACAACAATGTCCTCACCCTTAATATCGGAGCAGTGACCGATGCGCCCACCGTCCTCAACCTCACCAATCACGTGTATTTCAATCTCGACGGAGAGAACTCAGGCACCGTGCTGTCCCATGAGCTCAAGCTCAATGCATCGCGATGGCTCCCCACCGACGACACTCAGATCCCCACCGGAGAGATAGCCTCCGTAGTGGGCACACCCATGGACTTCACCTCGTTCAAAGCCATAGGCAAGGACATCAAGGCGGATTTCGAAGCACTGAAGATAGGCAAGGGCTATGACCATTGCTGGGTCATTGACGGCTACGAGAAAGGACGGCTCATCCCTGTGGCAGAGCTGCGCGGAGCCACCTCCGGACGCAGTCTCATTGTTGAGACAACACAGCCGGGCATGCAGATTTACACAGGCAACTGGCTCGCAGGATGCCCCGAAAGTATCTCCGGAGCCGCCTATCAGGACTACGACGGTGTGGCTATCGAATGCCAGGGATTCCCCGATGCCCCTAATAAGCCCTCCTTCCCGTCACCTGTCCTCCGTCCCGGCGAAGAGTACAAAGAGACAATCAGATTCACATTCAAGTAAAAACGTAATACAGTCAAATTTCAATATTTTTTATGAAACCCACACTTTTCGTCCTTGCTGCCGGTATGGGCAGTCGTTATGGTGGACTCAAGCAGCTTGATCCGCTCGGACCTCAGGGGCAAACCATCATGGACTATTCCATCTACGATGCCATCCAGGCCGGATTCGGTAAGGTGGTATTTGTTATCCGCAAGGATTTTGAAAATGATTTCCGCGAAAAGATCCTTTCAAAATACGAGGGGCATATACCTGTCGAAGTCGTGTTCCAGTCCACCGACAAGCTCCCCGAAGGCTACACATGCCCCCCTGACCGCAGCAAGCCATGGGGCACTAACCATGCTGTGCTCATGGGCAATGAAGTCATCAGAGAGCCATTTGCAGTCATAAATGCCGACGACTTCTATGGGCGCGACGCATTCCGCGTGATAGCCGACGACCTCATGCGTCCACGCGACCGCAAGGGCGACTACTCGATGGTCGGATTCCGTGTGGGCAACACCATGACCGAGAACGGCTCCGTGGCTCGCGGCGTATGCTCCACAGGTGCCGACGGCAATCTCACTGGTGTGGTCGAGCGCACTGCCATAAGCTATGCCCCCAACGGCGACATCGTGTTCACCGACGAGAACGGCGTTGAGCAGACACTCGACCCCATGACACCCGTGTCTATGAACCTTTGGGGATTCACACCCGACTACTTCGACTTCAGCGAACGTGAGTTCAGAAAATTTCTCGATAAGGATATCGACACACCCAAGGCTGAATTCTTCATCCCCCTCTGTATCGACACCCTTATCCACAACGGCGAGGCAACAGTCAAGGTGCTCGACACCGACTCCCGCTGGTTTGGAGTCACCTATGCCGCTGACCGTCCTGGCGTTGTCGAGAAGTTCGCTCAGCTCCACAACGATGGCATATACCCCGATAAAATGTTCTGAAACACAATAATTACCATGGAATTAAAAGAAAAAATCGTCAAGGCTTTTGACCAACGATTCGGCGGAAAGGGCACACTTTACGCATCAGCCGGACGCATCAATCTCATTGGCGAGCACACCGACTACAATGGAGGCTTCGTATTCCCCGGAGCCATCGACAAAGTGATCATGGCTGACATCCGTCCCAACGGCACCGACACAGTCAATCTCTACTCCATTGACCTTGATGAGAAATCATCTTTCGGGCTCAGCGAAGAGGACGCACCATCACAGCAGTGGGCACGCTACGTGTTCGGAGTATGCCGTGAGACCCTCAAGCGCGGAGGTGTTGTCAAAGGCTTTGATGCTGTTTTTGCAGGCAATGTGCCCCTCGGAGCAGGCCTCTCATCATCTGCCGCACTCGAATCATGCTTCGCATACGCCCTGAACGACCTTTTCAACAGCAACTCCATTGAGAAATTCGAGCTTGCCAAGATCGGTCAGTCCACCGAGCACAACTATTGCGGAGTGAATTGCGGCATTATGGACCAGTTCGCATCCGTGTTCGGAAAGAAGGACTGCCTCATACGTCTCGATTGCCGTTCGCTTGAGTACGAATATTTCCCCTTCAGCATCGACGGCCACAGGCTCGTGCTTGTTGACTCCGTGGTGAAGCACGAACTTGTGGATTCCCCCTACAACAAGCGTCGCCAGTCATGTGAGCGAGTGGCAAAGCGTCTCGGCATCGACACCCTCCGTGATGCCGAGATGGCTGATCTCGAAGCCGTAAAGGGCGACATCTCCGCCGAGGACTATATGCGTGCCAAGTTTGTCATCGAGGAGAAAGAGCGCGTGCTCGACGTGTGCGACGCCCTCAACCGTGGCGACATCGACACTGTAGGACGCCTCATGTACGAGACTCACCGCGGTCTGTCCAAGGACTATGAAGTGTCTTGCGAGGAGCTCGATTTCCTCAACGACATAGCCCGGGAGTGCGGAGTGGTAGGCTCACGGATTATGGGCGGAGGCTTCGGCGGCTGCACCATCAACCTTGTTGCCGACGACAAGTACGACCACTTCATAGCCACAGCCAAAGAAAAATTCAATGCCAAGTACGGTCACGCCCCCAAGATCTACGATGTCATCATCTCTGACGGAGCCCGCCGCATAGAAGAATAAAGAGATACAAAAGTATCAGAAGGACAAAAGAAACAAAAGTCCTTTTAATTATTCCCCACCTTCAACAATGAAGTGCACCCCAAAAGTTTTACATAAAACTTTTGGGGTGCACTTCAGCATTCGGCAGATGCTCAATTCACATTTGTTTTATAACAGGCTCCAAATCTTCTGTTTCTTCTGTTCTTCTGATACTTTTGTATCCCTTCTGTCGAGGTGATTTCTATCTTACCTTGTTATAGAAGTTCAGTATCCTGTTTCGGAGTATCATCTCGTATTTGGCCTGAACCTGTTGCGACAGGGTCGTTATATAGTTGGAGCGAGCCTGTTCCCATTCGGTGGCATTGGCGCGTCCGTAAGTGAACTTCTCGGTCATTGCATCGAGAGCCGCCTTGGCAGAGGTAACAGCCGTCTCCCCGGCGCGGTATTGGGCTTCCGCGCCCTCTGCCTGGCTGTGGGCCTGGCGGATGGTCTTCAGCAGATTGCTCTCCTGCCGTTCAAGTTCCAGCTCGGCTGACAGCTTCTGGGCACGTGCCTGACGTATCTGGTTGCGGGTGTTGAAAGCGTCGAATATCGGCACGTTCAGTGAAAACCCGAGCGACTTGGAGAAATTGTCGCGCATCTGCCTGCCGAAAGAATTGCTCGGCATGCCCGACATGGTATAATAGTTTGAACCCAGTCCGGCGTTGAACGACAGTTTGGGTATATACCCTGTCTTGGCTATGGATATGGCATGGTCAGCAAGCCCCACCGATGAGCGAGCGGCGAGTATACCCGAATTATTGTTGAGGGCATTCTTGTACACCTCGTCGGCAGATGCGAGTCGTGGCAGCTCTCCGTCCAGGTCTATAGGCTCAACGTCAAAATCCTCGGTGCCCTTAAGCTCCAGAGCCCTCGTCAGGTCCACCAGGGCGAGTGAATAGTCATTCTCTGCATTCACCACAGCCACCTGGCTTGATGCCACCTGCGATTTCGCTTGCAGCACATCCACCTCCGGCACCTTGTCACCCTCGAAGAGTATCTGTTGCCGTTCCAGCTGGGTCTGTGCCAGGCGTAGCTCCTCCTTGCGCACCGACACTATCTCCCTGCTGTAAAGCACCTGTAGATAATAGGCGATGACCCCGAGGGTCACATCATCCTTGGCGTTCTCTACTCTCAGGTCGAGGGTGTGTATGTTCGCCTGTGCCTGTCGCAGCTGCCGTAGTGCGCTGAGCCCTTGGAATATTGGCAGCGAGAACGACACATTGAATCCTGTCGACGATGTGTTTCGGTTGGCATAAGTGTTTTCTGACGTAAGCCCCCTGCCGAAGCTCCAGCTTTGCGCGGCAGAGGCTGAGAGGGTGGGGAGGAAACGGTCCTTGGCTTCAGTGACGTTGAGGTCACCCTTATAACGCTCTATGAGTGCCGAACGCACATCGAGATTATGGTCTATGGCATAATTTATGCAGCTGTCCAGGCTCCATGTCTCTGCTTTCGCAGGGAGTGCTGCCGATATGAGCAGTGCTGACAGTATGGATATACCGGTAATTTTCATAGCTCAGTATTATTTTTTGGATCCGCTGTTTGGCATGTCAGCGATTATATGGCCTCGCAGATGGGATTCGGATGTTATTCCTGAGCTCACCTCTATGTTCACGCCGTCCGATGTCCCTGTCGTCACAGCCTTGCGTTCGAATTTCTGTCCGTCTATTGAGTCGGTGAGCAGATACACGTATGTGCTGTCTCCTGCCCATTCTATCACGCTTTCTGGCACTGTGAGCACCTGTGAGGCTTTGCTGAGCAGCACAGTGGCATTCGCGCTGTATCCGGCTCTGAGCTGCTGTCCCTCAGGCACCGTGAGTGCCGCCTTTATTTCAAATGTGTTTGCGCCGTTGGTCTCGGTTCCCTTTGGGGCTATGTATTCTATCACGGCATCGAGATGCAGGTCAGGCAGCGCGCCGATAGATATCCTCATCGGCTGGTTCACGCTCAGCAGCCCCACTTCTGTCTCATCTACCTTGCCCTTGAATATGAGGTTGTTCATATCGGCTACGGTGGCTACGGTGGTGCCGTCGTTCATGGTGTTGGCCTGTATCACCGACGATCCCACCTTCACTGGCACATCCAGCACCAGCCCCGATGTGGTGGCGCGCACAAGCGTGTTGCTCCCTTTGGCGTTGGTCTTGGATACACCCTCCTTTACAATCGAATAGGCATCCTGGGCGGCGTTCAGCTCGGCTTTGGCCTGAGAGTATTGTGTGGCGGTGGTCTCATACTCCTCTCGGCTTATAACCTTCTTCTCCAGCAGCATTGTGTTGCGCTCATGTTTTGCGCTCGCGTCCTCAAGGTTTATCTTGGCTGTCTCTATGCGCGAGAGTGCCGATGATAGCTGTCCCTCGTCGGGTATCACCTTTATTCGTGCTATCACATCCCCCTCTTTTACCATCTCGCCCGCCTCGACATTGATTTCCGAGATTATGCCCGACACCTGGGGCTTGATCTCTATCTCGTCGCGTGGCTCTATGGTGCCGGTGAGCACGGTGTTCCGTTCTATGTCCCCGAGCGTGGGGCTGACTATCTCATAGCGCATCTCCTTCGGACGTGATTTCATGAACAGGTACACGAAAGTTCCCACGAAAAGAAGGGCTATGAATGACCAAAGCAGGATTCTGAAAAACTTTTTCATATCTTGATAATAATTATTTGTCGTTTAGGGCTTCGATTGGTTTTATTTTCATTGCTTTTACTGCGGGGATGATACCTGCTGCGGTCCCGAGCACCAGGAACGTTGCAAGTATGCCTATGGCTTGGCTGAAATCCATCTGGAATTTTATGGGTCCCTGCGGGCCTGCCGTGAAAATCTCCGCGGCTCCGAGCAGGATTGCGGCAAACACTATTCCGGCTATCCCCGCAATCGTCGTGAGCACCATGGACTCCGATAGTATCTGCGCTATTATGTCGCGGGGCTTTGCGCCTATGGCGCGGCGTATCCCTATCTCGTGTGTGCGTTCGCGCACTATTATCCACATTATGTTGCCTACGCCGATCACTCCCGACAAGAGGGTGCCTGTGCCCACCACCAGTGCGAGAAGGGTGATTCCGGCAAACACATTGTCCACCATCTCGAACATTTCCGATATGTTGAAGTAATGGAAAGCTCCATCATCGTCAGGAGCTATCGGATGGTTGGATGCTATGATGCGTCTCAGTTGCTTTTCGTAATTGCCAGGCTTCGTGCCCTGACGGAATGTCATCATGAAGATGTCGATTCTGTCCCCGAGGTTATAGCTCCGGCGCATCGAATTGGAGGGTATGAATATCGACTCATCCATGTTTGCGCCTATAGTGATTTCCGATATCTGTCCCACCACCCCTATCACTTTATAGTATATGCCGTTAAGCTGTATGTCATTGCCCACACCAGATGCCGTTCCGAACAGTTCGCTGGCTACTTTCTTCCCTAACACACACACTTTACGGTAATTGGCATTGTCGGCTTCATTCAGGAAACGTCCGTCGAATATGATGGGCTCGAATATCTTGTCGTACTTATTCTCCACCCCTGTGAGCTGCGCGTTGGATTTCTTGTCTCCGTACAGGGCATTCGCCCACATGAAGTTGACCGACGATGAATTCTCTATGTCAGGTATGGCTCTGCGTATATTGTCGGCATCCTGTAGGTTCATTTCCAGTGCCATCCCCTTGTTGAATCCGGCATAGCTTTTGGTCGTGCGTTCCGGAAAGATGGTGGCGGCGTTTGTGGCGAATCCTTCAAAGTTGCGCGACATGAAATGCTTCAGTCCCTCGGCTCCTCCAAGGAGAAGGGCAAGCATGGCGGTTCCCCAGAATATTCCGAAGCCGGTCATGAAAGTGCGCGTCTTGTTCTGGGCAAGCGTGGTGCCTATCTCGCGCCAGTTCTCTATGTCAAATATCGGGTTCTTCATATTTGCTATTCGTCTCTGAGTGCCTCCACAGGCTTGATTTTAAGTGATTTCAGTGCCGGGAACAGTCCTGCCAAAGCCCCGGCGATGATCAGCACCACAGTGACCTGGATGGCTATGGTGATATTGACAGATGGGTCCTTGATGAACGACATGTGCTGTGTGAGCACACTGATTGCCTGCGCAGCTATCACACCGGTCACCACTCCTATGTAGCCGAACAGTGTCGTGATGGCGACACTCTCAAGTATCACCTGTTTGAGTATGCTCAGCGGGCGCGCTCCGATGGCGCGTCTCACACCTATCTCATGGGTCCTTTCCCTCACTGACACAAACATTATATTGCTTACACCCACTATTCCCGAAAGCATTGTGAGCAGACCTATTATCCATATCGCCACGCCGAGCGCTCCCATCGCCGACGATTGTTTAATATGCTGGTTGAAGCGGTTCCATATGCGTAGCGCGCTTTTGTCGGATGCGTCAAACTGATGCTCGCTCCCGAGCGTGGAGTAGAATCCTGCTTCCGCCGCAGTCCCCTCCTCAAGGTTTTTCAGGTTGTCGACCCCTACTGTGATGCGCTTCACCTTATCGCTCCCGCCGGTGAGATTTCGTGCGGTAGTGTAGGGGATATAGCTGCGGGTGTTCCATTCATGTGAATATACGCCTACCACAGTGAATGTCAGTCCGCTCATATTCACGAGTTCCCCTATAGGATACTTTTTGCCGAACAGATTGCGGGCATTGTCCTTGTGGAGCACTATCACGCGGCGTCCCCACCTTATGTCGTTTTCGTTTATGAACCTGCCCTCCATGATGGTGGCCCCCTCGCTCTTGAGCGCGGAAGGGTAGGCTCCCTGGTAACCTCCGGTCACATAGTCCTTCCCTGTTGATATTGTCGCGCTGTCGTTGCGTATGTCAGCTGCGATGCGCGTCACCACGTTGGAGTTGCGGTTCTGTATTATCGATATGTCCCGTTCCCGAAGAGTTATCTGACGGTTGTCCGTAAGTCCTTTGTAGGGCTTGTGGGTCCATCCTCCCTCTATGGTCATTGACTCCGTGTCCCGTTGCGAGAACATCGACTCCATTCCGTTGACCAGCCCCTCCGACACGCTCAGGAGCACTATCAGCAGGAATATGCCCCACGACACTGCAAAGCCTGTCAGGGCTGTGCGTAGCTTGTTGTGGCTCAGTGTGGCAAGTATCTCGTTTATTAGATCGGTCATTACGGATGGGCGGATGTGATGATGTCTGATTGGTTTGCGGCTGTGATGGTGCTGTCAGGGAGGGCGATGCGTCCGTCCGAGATGCGGATCACACGGTTGGTCTGCTCTCCTACACCTGGATCGTGGGTCACTATGACTATGGTGCGGCCCTCTTCATTGAGATTGCGGAACACCTCCATCACCTCTTTGGAGGTCTTCGAGTCGAGGGCTCCGGTCGGCTCGTCAGCAAGTATTATCGACGGATTGGTTATGAGGGCCCTGGCTATGGCTACACGCTGTTTCTGTCCCCCCGACAGTTCCCCGGGCAGATGCGTGGCACGGTCTGACATGCCCATCCTCTCAAGCTGCTCCATCGCCAGTGCGTTACGCTTCTTGCGTGAGATGCCGCGGTAGAACAGCGGCAGTGCCACATTCTCCAGCGCGTTCTTGTAGTTTATGAGGTTGAACGACTGGAACACAAATCCTATCAGGTAGTTGCGTAGGTCGGCGGCCTTGTTCTCGGTCAGGTTCCTTATAAGAATGCCGTCAAGATGATATTCCCCGGAGTCATAATTGTCAAGTATGCCCAGAATGTTGAGAAGTGTGGACTTGCCTGAGCCTGAAGCCCCCATTATGGATACAAGTTCCCCTTTCTCGATCTGTAGGTTCACATCCTTCAGCACATGCAGAGGCACAGCTCCCGGATATGATTTATTTACGTTTTTTAGGTCTATTATCATAGCTGTGTTATTGCTTTGCAATCATAATTATTAGACGATGAATTGTAAATAAAGTTTCACTATAGACTTAAAAAATTAAATAAATAAGATTAAAAAACAGCCATCATCCTACTCTCCTTGCCGTATAAAAGTGAAAAAATGTTGCTTATTTTAACAGAAACAAGTAATTTTGTGCAATTTCATATTTCCCAAATGGATACGCATAAAATTTTCGGATTGATAGGTTATCCTCTCGGACACTCCTTTTCGTGTGGCTTCTTCAACGACAAGTTTGCCGCCGAGGGGATCGATGCACGGTACATCAATTTTGAGATACCCTCGGTCACTGAGCTAAAGGAGGTGCTCGACGATCACCCCGGATTGTCGGGGCTCAACGTAACAATCCCTTACAAGGAGAAAGTGATCCCTTATCTTGACCGCCTTGATCCCGAGGCGGAGGCGATCGGTGCGGTCAACGTCATAAAGATCATACGCGACGATCCCGACGATGAGGATGACTATGAATTGGTGGGATACAATTCCGATGTCGTAGGCTTCCGCGATTCTATATCGCCGCTCATCACTCCGCAGCGCACAAAGGCTCTCATTCTTGGCACAGGCGGAGCCGCTAAGGCTGTGCGTCAGGGGCTTAAGTCGCTTGGGGTGGAATCGGTATATGTTTCTCGCTCTCCGCGCCGAGGCATGCTTTCCTACGATGATCTTACCCCGGAGGTTATGGCTTCCCGCAAGGTGATAGTCAACACCACCCCCCTCGGCATGTACCCTTCCGTCGACAGTTTCCCTCCGATACCCTATGGGCTTCTCGGTCCCGATCATCTGCTGTATGATCTTATATATAATCCTGACACCACTGCATTTATGAGAAAAGGAGCTGAGCATGGTGCCGAAGTTAAGAACGGTCTGGAGATGCTTCTGCTCCAGGCTTTTGAATCATGGCGAATATGGAATATGTAAATCTCGGTCTTAAATTGGGTAATATGAATGCAGTAGGCAGGTACATCTACATTCTGTTGGTTGTTATGGTGATACTTCCTGTCGACCTCTTCGGCTCGGGTGTCGCTGTGGCTCCTTGGTTTGCTCTGTTTCTCGGCATAATGTATGCCCTGTTTTTTGAATGCCCTTATCCGAAGTTCAATAAAAAGACCTCCAAGTATCTTCTTCAGGCATCAGTGGTGGGGCTCGGTTTCGGCATGAATCTCACCGAGTCGCTTAAGAGCGGCAGTGAGGGCATGCTCTTCACTGTGGTATCGGTTGTGAGCGTAATGTTGATAGGTGTCCTTGTCGGATACTGGTTACATATCGGCAGAAAGACATCCTATCTCATATCTTCCGGAACAGCAATATGCGGAGGCAGTGCCATCGCCGCGGTGGCACCTGTCCTCAAGGCCGACGACCGTGACATGGCTGTGTCATTGGGCGTGGTGTTCGTGCTTAATGCAGTGGCACTGTTCATATTCCCCCCTATAGGAGCGTTCTTCGACATGAGCGCGCAGCAGTTCGGCACATGGGCAGCGATCGCCATCCACGACACATCCTCTGTGGTGGGTGCCGGTGATGCCTACTCCAATCTCCTTGCTGCACAAGGTGTCGCCAATGCCGGTGACGCGCTTAAGCTTGCCACGCTTATCAAGCTCACGCGTGCTCTGTGGATAATACCCCTCGCGCTTGTCACCATGGTGATATTCCGTGACAGGAAGAGCAGTATATCCATCCCTTGGTTCATATTCCTGTTCATCATTGCCATGGTGCTCAACACCTATCTTCCTATGCCTGAATGGCTCACATCCTCACTCGTGTATCTTGCCCGGAAAGGTCTTGTGCTCACACTCTTCCTTATAGGTGCCGGACTCTCGGTCAAGATGGTGAAGTCGGTGGGCTTCAAGCCGTTCCTGCTCGCGGTCATACTGTGGATTGTGATAGGAGTGAGCAGCTTCCTGGTGGTCATGAACACCATTGATTAACGACCCCCTGATGCAGTAAGTTTCAGGGACACATAATTCCCTATGCCTCTCTCCCTGTGCCCCATGCTGCCATTTGCGGTGGCATTCATGCTCGGAATCATATTCAACGGGACGGTGTCTTCCCCTCTGTGGGTATCCGTTCCGTTGGCTTTATGTGCGTTATTCATCATATTGCGTCGGCATTACATCTCTATTCTATCCCTTGCCATTGCATTGGGGTTTATGGTCAGCGAAGCTCATCGCCCTCTTAAGCCGGGATTTGTGAGTGACGGCGGCAGTGTGAGCATGTCATTCTCCGGTGTTGTCAAGGAGCACAGGGAGTACGATGGGGCGCGGGTGCTGGTTGTCGGCATTGACTCCTGCGGTCTTCGGCCCGCACCGCGTTTCATTGTCAAGGCTGTCGTTCCGTCTATGATACCCCCCGCCGACGAGGCTGACCGCATTCGGTTTAATGGCAGTCTGCGCCCTCTCGATAGCCGGCTCGACCTGCCCGATGAGATCGACTACAATGCACCCTATCGCGTAATGGGAGTTGTCGCTGAATGCTTTATACATCCCGATAGCATATGCTACGTCACCCCGGAGCCTGGCATTGTCAGCTCCATACGTCGGTACCGTCGCGACGTGCAGGCGCGTATAGCGGTCTTGCCCTTGTCATCAGGAGCCAGGGAGTTCCTTATGGCTGCACTCACAGGCGACCGCTCATGGATCGTCCCCTCCACTCGTGAGCTCTTCTCCTCCACAGGCATAGCCCACATCCTCGCCCTCAGCGGGCTCCATGTTGGCATCCTTTCTGCCGTGATAATGATCATGCTCTTCCCATTGACGGCATTCGGGATGAGGCGTTGCAGCATGATCCTTGCCATTGTCTCACTGTGGCTTTTCGCAATCCTCACCGGACTGTCTCCTTCGGTTGTGAGGGCAGTGGTCATGGTAACCCTTTTTCTTGTCACCACAATGTTGCAGCGGTTATGGTCCCCGCTTAACGCTCTTGCTATTGCAGCACTGGTCATTCTGATCTTTACCCCGGCAGCTATTTACACCCTTGGCTTTCAGCTCACATTCCTTGCGGTCCTCTCCATCATAGTGTTTGCCCGCAGGCTCAACCCCTTCGGTTACAGGCACCCCGTCATGCGCGCTATGGCAGGCTGTGTCACCGTCTCGGTTGCTGCAATGTTGGGCACAGGCATGGTTAGTGCCTTCCATTTCCATATATTTCCGGCATATTTTATGTTCACTAACATTGCAGTGTCCCTTCTGTTGCCACTTATTCTTGGCTCAGGCATGCTTTTGTTGGCACTTGATGCTGTCGGCTGCACGGCAGCATGGCTGGGAAGTATTGTCGATACCTTTTACGGCATGATGATGGATATCGCCGGATACATCGCCACTCTTCCCGGCTCCTCATTCTCAGGTCTCTGGATTCCGCAATGGGTTATGGCTATGTACTTTGTCCTCTTGCTCCTGTTCGCCCTTTGGCTCTATGGCAGGAGGGTGGTGATGCTCTTCGCCATGGCGGTCGTCACACTCTTCATCGTGTTGTGGTCATTTATCCCTGTCCCGGACAACAATGCCACGGAAGTATATATAACACGCTCTTCCACCGAGACCACCATGCTTGTAAGAGACCGTGACACACTCCTGTCATTCACCACAGCCCGCCCTGCATTGCACGGAGAAGTCATGGAGCGCAGCCTCAGGAAATACAGTTCCTACATGCTTCGCCGAGGCATCCCCGATATAGTACCGCTGGAGGATGGAGCCATTCACGGTCAGGTGTGTAGGCAAGGCTCTCTGGTAAGTGTCTCGGGAGCCACATTCCTTTTCCTCGCATCAGGCATCCCGAAGAGCCACACACTCCCGGCATCCGCACGCATCACCTATGCAGTGGTGTGCCGCGGATTCACGGCAGATGTCCGTAAGATCGCCTCCGGGATCCGTCCCGACACCATCCTTCTCAGTGCCGACCTCGACCGCCGTCGCCACGACCGCTACTGTCGCGAACTGACCGCAGCCTCCATCCCCCACCGCTCCCTCCGCCCCGCCCCCTTCTCAACATCATATCCGCCCTCTCCTCCATTGTGACAGCATTTGCATGGCTGCGAATAATATTGTATTTTTGCGCGTGGAAAAAAACACTGTCGGCACCTCTGTTGTTTCATTAAGTGTTAACAGTTTCCCCCACCATCATAGATTCAACTATTATGAGCCTACTTACACCATCCTCACGCAAAGCCGTCAAGGCATTGTCTTTAATGATCGTAGCACTGATAGCCATGACATCTTTCACATCGTGTGACGATGACGACGATGAATGGTACTACACCGTAGAGGGCAGCTGGGAGCAGGTAGCTCCGCCCACTCGCGAATACGTCTATTACGAGTTTTACGAAGACGGTTACGGCAATTACATCGTCGACGATCCGAGATATGGAGCGGATTATTACGAGTTCTCCTGGTGGGTCAGCGGCTCGTCTCTCACCATTGACTACGGCGGAGGTGACGTGGAATACTACTCATGGTCAGTCCAGGGTAGCACACTCTATCTTTACCCCGATTACGGCAACCCCATTGTCCTGAATGCGATCCACTGATGATATTCCGTACTGAGGTTTCTCCCGAAAAAGGCCTTGAAGGGCTGCTCTCGCACGGCACCCCTGTTGTGCTCGTCGGATCATGCTTCACCGACAATATAGGGGCATGCATGCGCGACGACCTCTTCGATGTCATTGTCAACCCCTTCGGACCCATCTACAATCCGTCGTCGGTGCGTCGCGCTGTCTCCTCCATAGTCGACGGCATCCGTATAAGCCCCGGCGATCTGTTCCCTCACGAAGGGCGTTTCCACAGCCACCTCTTCCATTCCCGCTACTCAGGCTGCGACCGTGAGGCGGCAGCCCAGGCGATGACACGTCAGATACATCTTGCCCGCGAGGCCCTCCTGCACGCCTCCTCCCTTATCGTCACCCTTGGCACCACCCGGGTGTTCCGCCACCGTCAACAAGGCATGGTTGTAGCCAACTGCCACAGGCTGCCGTCATCTTCATTCCGTGAAGAGACCCTTTCACTCGATCAGTGCACCGACGATTTGGAGTCTTTGGTCAGTATGGTCCGTACCGTCAATCCCGACATACATATAATATTTACAGTAAGCCCTTTGCGCTATTTGGGGCAGGGTGCGCACATCAACTCCATATCCAAGGCAACCCTCCTTCTTGCAATTGACTCCGTAGTCAGGACCTTTCCATCCACCCACTATTTTCCGTCGTTCGAGATAATGATGGACGACCTGCGCGACTATCGCTTCTATGCCGACGACATGAAGCACCCCACCGACCAGGCTGTCAGATACATCTACGACATATTCTCAGCCACATATTTCTCCCCCTCCACACGTGACCTTGCCTCACAATCCCGCCGTCTCACACGCCGTCTCGCCCATCGTCCCATGGGAGGCACCCCGGCTGACGACACCTCACAGATCATAGAAGAATTCACCAAAGCCCATCCTCTCCTGGCACCAATCATAGACAGATACATTTCCAATGGATTATAGCATTTCCGAGATAGCCCGCATCATCAATGCCGGCTCACCGGCATTTCCTGACCATAGAATAACCTCCCTCCTCACCGACAGCCGTTCCCTCCTTGATCCGTCCGGCACACTCTTCTTTGCCCTACGCACCCCCTCGGGCGACGGTCACAACTACATCGCCTCCCTATATGCCCATGGTGGTGTGCGCGACTTTGTGGTCGACACCATTCCCGCCGACGCCTCATCCATGCCTCAGGCCAACTTTCTCAAAGTCCCTTCTGTCATCGACGCCCTACAGAAGTTGGCAGCCTCCCATCGTGCAAAGTCCGGAGCGCGTGTCATCGCCATTACCGGGAGCCGGGGCAAGACCACAGTCAAGGAATGGCTCTACCGCCTCATATCCCCTGACCTAAGGGTCGTGAGGTCACCGCGCAGCTATAATTCCCAGACAGGTGTCCCGCTGTCCCTGTGCGCCATCGACAGCGGCACGGAGATGGCAATCATTGAGGCAGGTATATCCCTTCCCGGTGAGATGGACCGTCTGGAGTCAGTCATATCCCCCGAGATAGGAATCTTCACCAACATCGGCGCGGCACATAGCCACGGCTTTTCCGACATAGCACAGAAATGCCGAGAGAAGGCTTCGCTTATGCGCCGGTGCCGCTATGCCGTCTACTGTGCCGACAACCGGCTTATCTCCGACTCCCTCCCCCAAGGGCCCGATAGGGTAGGGTGGACCCGCCTTGACACCCCAGGAGCCGCACTGCGCATAGTCAGGGTTTCTAAGGCTGACGGCTCATCCACCATTGATTATCATTGGATCCCAGGAGCATTGTCCGGGCAGTTCACCATCCCTTTCACATCCGAGAGGGATATAGAGAATGCCGTCACCTCATTGGCGGTGATGCTCCTTCTCGGCACCGACCCCGCCACCATAGCCGACCGTATGCCCTTATTGCGTCCGGTCCGCACCCGCCTCGATGTTGCTGACGGAGTGAATGATTGCCAGATGATTCACGACACCTTCTCCTCCGGCATCGCATCCCTCTCCCTCTCTCTCGACTTCATGTCGCGTCGTGTCACCCCCGATCACACCCTCACAGTCATCCTCGGGGATATCGACACGGAAGGGCTGCCCGCTGCCGACGTGTACGCCCGCGCCGCCGCCATGCTGCGTCTCAGGCACATCGACCGCATCATAGGCATAGGTCCGGAGATCAATTCCCGTTCATCATCCCTTCCGGCAGGTTCTGTTACCTATCCCTCTGTTGAGGAATTTCTCGGCAGCGTCACCCCCGACGATTTCCGATCCGAGCTCATACTCATCAAAGGCTCTCAGGACGAACCTCTCGGCAACGTCGCACGCCTCCTTGAGAAACGCCGCAACGGCACCGTCCTTGAGATAAACCTCGACGCCGTTGTCGACAACTTCAACTTCTTCCGTTCCCGCGTAAGGCCCGACACCGGCATGGTATGCATGATCAAGGCATCAGGCTACGGAGCTGGCTCACACGAACTCGCAAAGACCCTCCAGAGCCAGGGCGCAAGCTATCTTGCAGTAGCCGTCCACGACGAGGGCGTGGATCTGCGCCAGGCAGGCATCACCATGCCCATCATAGTCCTCAACCCCGCGGTCGACGACCTCAACGCCATCTTCGACAGCCATCTGGAACCGGAGATCTACTCCGTCGACTTCCTCCGCAGCCTCATCGCCGAGGCACGCCGCCGGGGCATAAAGGACTATCCGGTCCACATCAAGATTGATTCCGGCATGCACCGTCTCGGTTTCCGTCTCGACACTCTTCCCGAGGTCATAGAAGTCCTGAGCAGTCAGGACTATGTGGTCCCCTCAAGCATATTCTCTCATCTCTGTGCCGCCGACGACCCCTCCGAGGACGAATACACCCTCCGTCAGTTCGACTATTTCGAACGCTGCTGCGTCATGCTCCGTTCGGCATTCCCCGGACGCAGGATACTAAGCCACATCCTCAACTCCACAGGCATCACACGTTTCCCCGGGCAGCAGCGCGACATGGTGCGTCTCGGCATAGGGCTCTACGGCATACGCACCATGCACGACGGCTCCCAGGACGAGCTGCGCCCCATATCCTCACTCAGCACATCTGTAATATCGGTAAAACACTGGGAGGCAGGCACCACCATAGGCTACAACCGCCGAGGCATACTCAGCCGCGACTCCGTGATAGCCACAGTCCCTGTGGGCTATGCCGACGGCATAAACCGTCACCTCGGCTACGGCAACGCATCTTTCTGCGTGCGCGGAGTCCTCTGTCCCACAGTCGGCAGCATATGTATGGACTCCTGTATGATCGATGTCACCGGAATCCCCGGAGTCCAGCCCGGCGACAGGGTCGAGATATTCGGCGACAGCGTCCCTGTTGAAGCCATAGCCGACACCCTTGGCACCATCCCCTACGAGGTCCTCACATCGATCTCTCAGCGCGTCAAGCGTGTCTACTATCGGGAGTGACATCCTCCTGTATCACCAGCAGCCTGTCACCCGGCACAAGTTTCAGAGTGCCGTTTGGCACCATATAGCGTCCGCCGCGTTTCACCATCATCACAAGGGAGCCCTTTGGGAGCGACATCTCTCTCAGAGTGTTCCCTTTTGTCAGCTCCCTCTCCGATAGCTCTATTGTGTGGAGCGATGTCGGCAGCTCGTCGGCAAGCTCTACGCCGAAATCCTCCTCTGGAGCCGCGTCAGTGTCGATAAGGTCGAGCTTGCGGGCGGAGCTTATCACACTTGTCCCCTGTATGAGCAGCGACAGCAGTGTCACGAAGAACACTATGTTGAATATCTCTCCCGCGCCCTGCACATTCTCCACCACCGGATAGGTGGCGAAGATTATTGGCACCGCACCGCGCAGACCCACCCACGACACCCACAGTTTGGAGCGCAGTGTGATGCCGCGGAAAGGCGCGAGTGACAGGAACACGCTCAGCGGTCTGCCTATCGCTATCATGAATACACCTATGAGCAGCGACACGGCTGCCACGTCAAGCATCTCATGGGGGTTCACAAGAAGCCCGAGCATCAGGAACACCACTATCTGCATGAGCCAGGTCATGCCGTCCATGAATTTCGATATACCGCGATGGTTGGGCAGACGCTCGTTGCCCAGGAGTATGCCGCATATGTACACAGCCAGATATCCGTTCCCTGCAAGGGCTGTTGTCGCGGAGAATGTCAGGAACACAGCCCCGAGTATCATTATGGATATCATCGCAGTGGCCTGTGACGGGTCCTCGCCTGCACCCTTGGCATTCCCCCAGGTGCGGTAGAAGGCTATCAGCCGAGATGTTGTTTTACCCATAGCCACACCCATCAGTCCACCTATTCCGAACTGAAGCGACAGCTGCCATATCACGCTCCACCCCGACAGTTCGCTCCCCATTGTTATGGTCTCTATGAGGATTATGGTGAGCATATAGGCCATAGGGTCATTCGAGCCGCTCTCCAGTTCCAGCAGAGGGCGCAGATTGTTGCGCATAGCCACCTTCTGCGAGCCGAGTATCCCGAACACCGACGCCGAGTCGGTCGACGACATCGTTGCCGCAAGCAGCAGCGACGGTAGGAATGCGAAATGTATATTCGTCCACTCCATCCCCGACAGCAGCCATATGAACCCTCCGGTTATGAAAGCGGTCATGAGCACACCCGCTGTGGAGAGTGCTATCCCTGGCATTATCACCGGACGTATGGCGGAGATTTTTGTGCCCATGCCTCCCGAGAACAGTATGATGCAGAGTGCCACCATGCCTATGCTCTGTGCTGTGTGCATGTCGCTGAACTGTATGCCGGCTCCGTCTGTCCCGAATCCCATCCCCACAAGCAGGAAGATGAGAAGGATGGGCAGACCTATCCGGTAGCTTGATTTTCCTATCAGCACACCTGCTATCAGCAGTATCGAGCCTACGAGCATTACACTCTCCGACGACAGATATTCCATATGGTTATATTAGGTTAGGGGTGGATACGTAATTTTTATGCAAATTTAGGGCTTGGCGTTCTATTATCACGAATTTTTCCGAAAAAAATATTCCTCCGCATTGTGATTTCCCTTGTAAAAATTATTAACTTTGTAACCCGTTATGAAATACGGATTCGACAATGAGAAATATCTCAGAATACAGTCTGAGCATATCAAGGAACGCATAGCGCAGTTCGGCAACAAGCTTTATCTGGAACTTGGTGGAAAACTTTTTGACGACTATCACGCAAGCCGCGTGCTCCCTGGATTCCAGCCCGACAGCAAGTTAAGAATGCTCTCACAGCTCGCCGACAAGGCTGAGATAGTGATAGTCATCTCTGCTTTCGACATCGAAAAGAACAAGATTCGCAACGACCTCGGCATCACCTACGACGAGGATGTCATTCGCCTGCGTAAAGAGTTCCAGAGCCGCGGTTTTATGGTCGGCTCGGTTGTCGTTACCCATTATAATGGGCAGAGCAGTGCCGACGCTTTCCGCCAGAAGCTTGCCCGGATCGGCATCACCACCTACGTTCACTACATCATTGACGGATACCCCACCAATGTCGATCTCATCGACTCCGATGAAGGCTTCGGGAAGAACGATTATGTGGTTACCTCTCGTCCGCTCGTCATAGTGACAGCCCCGGGGCCAGGAAGCGGCAAGATGGCGGTATGCCTCAGCCAGCTCTACAACGAGCACAAGCGGGGCATCGAGGCGGGATATGCCAAGTTCGAGACATTCCCTGTATGGAGCCTCCCTCTTAAGCATCCGGTCAACATCGCATATGAGGCGGCTACCGCCGATCTCAATGACATCAACATGATCGATCCCTTCCACCTTGAGGCATACGGAAAGACAGCCATCAACTACAACCGCGACATTGAGATTTTCCCGGTGCTCAACGCCCTCTTTGAAGGAATATATGGCGAGAGCCCCTACAAGTCACCCACCGACATGGGTGTCAACATGGTAGGCTTCTGTATCTCCGACGATGAGGCATGCTGCGAAGCCTCCAGAGACGAGATAATACGCCGTTATTTCTACGCCCTCAACCGCATGGCTTGCGGCGATTGCAACGACAATGAGGTCAATAAGATAGCTCTTCTTCTCAAGCAAGCTAAGATCGACCTCTCTTACCGAAGGCCTGTTAAGGCGGCACGCGACAGGGCGGAGAGGAGCGGCGTTCCCTGTTCGGCTATCGAGCTTGCCGACGGCACCATCATCACAGCCGAGTCAAGCACACTTCTCGGCCCGAGCGCGGCACTCATCCTCAATGCCATAAAGCATCTCGCTGGTATCGACCATTGCGTAAAGCTCATACCTCAGGAGATGATAGAGCCTATACAGCACACCAAGATATGCCATCTGCGCTCTATAAATCCCCGACTTCACACCGACGAGGTCCTTGTTGCTCTCTCAGTGCTCAGCACCACCAACGACGACTGCCTGCATGCCCTGGAATGCCTGCCGCAGCTCTATGGATGTCAGGTCCATTCCACTGTAATGCTCGGGGAGGTGGACCACAAGATTTTCAAGAAACTCGGCGTAGGGCTGACATGCGACCCCGTGCGCAAAGTGTAGCCTGATAAGAAAACAACTCAGAAGATTCCCTATGGAGATACTCAGACACGAGTGTGGCGTGGCTATGATTCGCCTGCTCAAACCGCTTGAATACTATAAAGAAAAGTATGGCACATATGCCTATGGTCTTAACAGACTCTATCTCCTCATGGAGAAGCAGCACAACCGCGGTCAGGAAGGCGCAGGCATAGGGGTCGTGAAGAGACATTCCCTCCCCGGCACCGAATACGTATTCCGTGAGCGTGCTCTCGGCAAGGACGCCATCCAGGAGATATTCGACACCGTGAGGGATAAGATTGCCCATTACGATGTCAATTCCCACACCCCCGACGAAGTGGATATGGATGCTCCGTTCATTGGCGACATATATATGGGGCATCTCAGATATTCCACCACAGGGAAGAGTGGCATATCATATTGCCATCCGTTCCTGCGTCGCAACAACTGGCGTTCACGCAACCTCCTCATGTGTGGCAACTTCAATATGACAAATGTCGACTCAATTTTCAACGAGGTGGTCGGCAACGGTCAGCATCCCCGCATCTACAGCGACACAGTCATCCTGCTTGAGCAGCTTGGCGACGCACTCGACAAGGAGAACCACCGTATCTACAGGCAGTACCGCGACACCCTTTCCGGCACAGTCCTCACTGACGCTATTGAGGACAATATCGACATGTCGAGGATACTTTCATCCACAGCCGTGAAGTGGGACGGCGGTTTCGTCATATGCGGTGCCACAGGCTCAGGCGATATGTTTGCCCTCAGGGACCGTCATGGCATACGTCCGGCGTTCTACTACTGCGATGATGAGATTGTTGTGCTCGCTTCCGAGCGGCCGGTGATCCAGACCGTCCTCAACGTCGCGCGACGTCAGGTCTGTGAGCTTGCTCCTGGCAGCGCGCTTATAGTCGACAAGGCTGGCAATGTAAGCATCCGGGACATACTGGGCGAGGACACCAATGAGCGGTGCTCCTTCGAGCGCATATATTTCTCGCGCGGAAGCGATGCCGACATCTACCGCGAACGCAAGAAGCTCGGTAGCAACCTGGTCCCTGCAATTATGAAGAGCATCGGAGATGACATATCCCACACCGTTTTCTCCTTCATCCCTAACACAGCTGAGGTGGCTTTCATAGGCATGGTGTCAGGCTTTGAAAAGGAGCTCGGCCGTATCAAGACCACACAGATACTCAATGCTCATATGGCAGGCACTCTCAATGAGCAACGGCTTAAGGAGATAATGAGTCAGAACCTGAGGGTCGAGAAAGTCGCCATAAAGGATATAAAGCTCCGCACATTCATTGCCGAAGGCGAGTCGCGCAACGATCTTGCGGCTCACGTCTACGATGTCACCTACGGCATTGTCGAGAATGGCGTGGATAATCTTGTGGTCATTGACGACAGCATTGTGCGTGGAACCACCCTTAAGCAGTCCATCCTCCGTATGCTCGACCGCCTGCATCCCGCTAAGATTGTCGTGGTGTCCTCCTCCCCTCAGGTGCGTTACCCCGATTACTATGGCATCGACATGTCGCGGATGGGCGAGTTCATCGCATTCCGGGCAGCGGTACAGCTGCTCAGGGAGCGTGGCATGGAGCACATCCTCGACGATACCTACCGTCACTGCATTGAGCAGGAGTCTAAGCCTGACTCTGAGCTTGTCAATTGCGTGAAAGCTGTGTATGCCCCCTTCACTCAGGACGAGATTTCGCATAAGATGGTTGAGATGCTCACAGCCGACGGCTCCATAAATGCCGATGTCGACATTATCTACCAGACGGTCGAAGGGCTGCATGAGGCTATTCCCGGTCATCCGGGCGACTGGTATTTCTCCGGTGATTACCCCACTCCCGGAGGCACGCGCCTTGTCAACCGCGCTTTCATCAACTATTACGAAGGCAACACCGACAAGCGTTAGCCACATTTCCCTCCTCTCCTTCTCTCTATTGATAATCTCTCCTCTATGCTCCGTCTTTTTATAATTTTCATGGTCCTGTCGGCAGGTGCGGTGTCACTTCATGCCGTGGACGATTGCCGTCGTTTCCATTGCTGCGATGTTCCGGGGATGGTGGACAATGGCGAGTTGTCTATGCATCTTATTGACCAAGGGCAGTCCATCTCCTCATTGATGGTGGAGGTGAGGGCTTCGTTGGCTGATGTCAGGGAGCACACCGGTATGTCCTCCTCATGGTGGGGGATCTCCCTTTCTTCCCCTGGCGATACCCTCAAAGTGTCTCTCCGTTTCGGCAATACCGACTTCGGCGACCTCCTCGACCGCCGTATAGCGGTTGTGGAGGTCCGGCATAACGATGTCATTGTGGCTGAACAGGAGGTCGGCGGATTCAACACTGCCCCTCGCGGATACAACTCCTTGTCACTATCTTTGTCATCCGGACTGCTGTCAGTCAGTGGCGGAGGGCACAGGTGCCTGCACCTCTTATCGTTGCCTGTCACTGATGGGTTTGTACCTCTTGACGCATCCGTGTGGAGTGTGGGCAGCCTGTCGGTGCCGGTGTTTTCGGCTGAGGTGAGCCGTCCTCCGGGCGAAGTGCTTGCGTCGGAGTTCACTATGGAGAGCCTTAAGGCACGGTTCCGTAAGTCCAATGATCTCGTTGAAGGGTTCTGGACCTATTTTGACCGCGATAACGATCCTGACTATGCACGTCTGGGCGGGAAATACACCTTGGCAGTAGTAAGGAGAAATGCGGATTCTCCTCCGGTCTACGACATTGTTTATGTGTCCGGAGCGCAGGTCTGTGGTGACAGTTGGAAGCCTATGATGCTGAAAGGGCTACTGCGTCCTGTCATTTTTGACGGTCATTACGATATGGAATGGGTTGACTCATCCTTCCTGCGTATCACAGGTGACTTAAGTGCCGTGCTTGATGGTAATTACGCACTTCTCACATTCAGATTCCCGATGCTCGGGACCATTGTTCGGTTCTCTAAAGTCCCCCTTTCCTCTCTCTGACATTATCGCACTTTCCGGGAGTCCGTAGCGCGTATCTTTGTCCGTTGATATGACGAAGCTTACCCACCGCATCCTACAGCCTCAGCGAATGCTCCGACCCCCCGGGACTCCGTGGCACATTCATTTCGCGCGTTATCTCGGCAGGCCTTTGACCCCTGTCGAGATCTCCGTCATATCCCCCTTGGAGCGGCAGCGTGCCACTGGTTCCTCATCCCCTGTGTTTGTTCTCGACCCTCCGGGATTCGATTCCGCTCCGTTGCTCATGAAATATCAGGAGTACAGGCTCAGCAACCTTTCTCGGGCAGAAGGAGTTCTCATCATCCCTGTCAGCGACCTGCGCGATCATCCGCGTAGGCAGCTCCCTGGCAACATATACCTTATCACGCATTCCCATCCCGACTTCATTCGTGGTCGGTCACCTTACTGCACGCTGCTTCTTAATGTCGAGCGTTACAGTAAATACTCCCCATGGTGCAGCAACACCAGGCGATGGGAGCGTCTTCTCACAGCCGTGCTTCCCACTCTCACCCCCTCGGGTTTCGTCATCATACATGCCTCGTCCGGCAAAGTCCCGCCACCGCTTCCGTCACCCTCTTCCTCGGTTACGGAAGCATCTGTCATATCTGATGTGAACCACCCGCGCCGACCCACAAGGAGACCGCGCCGGCGTAAGCCGCCGGCAATTCCGCAAGCTATTGCGACACTCCGCCCATCTTCGGAAACCATTTCGCCGGTCAGCCGCACATCTGTCCTGAAAGAGATCGTCATATCCGTTCCGTCATCCACGCTCGTAATTTCCGTTTCGGCATACTCTCACCTCTCAGAGATGCGAGGTCAGTTCATAGTATGCCGCTACACACCTCCGCCCCACAGTCTCAAGCGGTGCGCCGTGCTCCGCAGCCCAAAGCTAAACCGCCCGGCAAGAGCAAATTGACATCTTGTTACAAAAATCCGACACCGCGATAAACTTGTCATCATATCTCAAAAATCCGACACCGCGATAAAATTGGCATCATATCTCAAAAATCAGAGCCGCGATAAATTGTCATCTTATTGCAAAAATCCAACCCGCCATAAATTGGCATCTTATCGCAAATTTTGACGTTTGTACGGCGGGGGCGTGCCCCCGCCTCCCTCGTCGAAAAACATCCTCGTCGAAAAATGCCCTCGTCGAAAAACACCCATCCGGTTTTGGACGCTACCTCTTTGCGAGATCTTCATAA
>ERZ777011.538-NODE-538-length-57351-cov-8.125559_pt1 | contig 57351 bp, 66 predicted proteins | sample MGYA00374964_ERZ777011 | MGnify/ENA primary metagenome ERZ777011 (study PRJEB29310, sample SAMD00008975) | mouse gut metagenome | study: EMG produced TPA metagenomics assembly of the Metagenome analysis of fecal microbiota from mouse which was promoted...
CTTTTCGCTCCATCAGACATTGCTTCAAAGTCAATAAGCCTGCATAAATTTTTATAACGAACAAACAGCAAATATATGCTATCCGAAACTATAAATGGTACATCATCAGGTACAACAATAGCACCTTCACTGGAAACTTGAATTTCCCTAACAATTACATCCTCAATATCAGGAAATAAACTTTTATAGGCATCTAATAACAAATCAAATTTCCCTGAATTGATTTGTTTCAATTTTGCTATCACTCTTGGTAAACTATGTGAATCAATATAATACTCCGACCCTTTACTTATAATAGGATTTGGCATATAAAACTCTTTAGGATCAAGATTATTCTCCATATACAATTTTAAGTCATTCAGCTTTCTAATAATCTCTATATAATACAACTGATCGAACGCTTTTAACTTGTTGACAACCAATTCCACATTTCCTATCATGGTAGACGTAGTACATCTTCCGGTTTCTGAGCTCTTATAAAAGGCTTCCTGTCCCTGTCTGTTGATAAGTTGGTTATATTTTTTTCCCTTTTCATCAACCTTTACTTTGAGATATTCATTTTTAATATTTGCTTCATCCTCTCTGGTTCGCAACCATCCAAAAGTAAATCCATAAATAATACGATATTTAACAGCTTCAATTATAGTAGTCATTTCAATTTCATATCGAAAGTCTTTATCCAAAGAAGCATTATTGATTGGCATGACATTATCTAAACTCATGAGATTTTGTCTCTGCTCCTCATTATACTTCATAAAATCAATGCCAAAATCAATGCCAGATAGTACATTAGACTTACCAAAATTATTCAATGCAACCAATGAGGTAATCTTGCTAAATGCAATATTAACATTGTTTAGATTTTTGAAACCGTCCAATGCAATTCTTTGTATTTTCATAGGTAGCCTACCCTTTCTATTATTTATCAATATAATACCACCTTTCAAAAAAAAGCAATACTTTTTTTCATTTTATTTAACATTATGTCCTGTATGTGCCTTCTCATTCACAATACGCAACATTTTATATCGTTTTGTATTTATTGATTTCTATCTTAATATTAAGGACTACCATATAAAGCGTTTCAATTCACATCAATTTTTTAATATTTCGATTTTGTCTATGATCTAGTTGTCTTGCCAGATCCTGAAGCTCCCATAATACCTACGAACTACCCCTCTTGTATGGGAAATCTGACGTCCTGTATTGCTTTTACTATATTTCGAACGTTGTCTGTATCAAGTTTTCTTACAAAGTTCTACCAAAATTGTAAAAAGTGCAGAACAATATCAACCCTGCACCTCATAAATGAAATTATTGATATGGAACGTCAGGCAAAGAGTCGTTCCTATTTCAGCCGAACTTGCAGAAATTGAAATACCAATACCATTATCTGTCATTTCAATCATCATCTAATCTCCCCGCTGTTGGACATTAGCTTTTAATTTCGGCTATGTTGTCCGATATTTTACTGCATTGACGAAAAGCATTTCCAAATCCTTAATTCTGTCACGAGTTTTACTCCCGCAGGCCGGAAGCGTTTTTAGCCTCTGCAGTTTCCACTTGTCCAAAACTCTTCCATAGCTGCATTAAATTCCTTCGGTGTATCCATATTCACGCAATGTCCGGCTCCTTCAAAAATAATCACACCGCATTCCGGCTCATTTTTCTTCCACATTTCTACGGCCGACAGTTCCATGGGGATATCATACTTTCCGCAGCCAATCAGTAAAGGATATTTCCTCGGCTTTGCCTGCCGAACATTTATCATGCTATTCAAAGAAGCTAAATACATAAACGACTTTTTAGGAAATTGAATATTCATCTCATAAAAATCCTTTTGAGCCTGCAAAGTATAAGCAGATATTTTTTTATTCGACTCCGCAAACCATTTGACTGAAAACATAGCTTTCAACATCATGAGCATCTGCGATGCACCATTTTCTTTCTGCATTTTACCATCAAAATTATTTATATCATAACCGCCGAAACAAGCAAGTGATCCTACGGCTTCAGGATACCGGTTGGCAAAATCCTGAGCTAATATAGCCCCCAATGAAATCCCGACAACATGTATCTTTTCTATTTTTTCTCTTTTTAAGATTTCACTTATCCACACCGACATTTTATCTATGCTGTCGCCTTTTTGCGTTTTCGTCGACTTGCCGTGGCCTATGATATCAAGAGTAAGAATATTATATTTATCCTGAAAATAGTCAATTTGCGGTTGAAACATACTGTGATTTACAAAAGCAGCATGTATAAAAAGTACCCACTCAGCTTTTTCCTTTCTGCTGATATAATAGACAATAGGCGATTCATCTAAATGGTATTGATTCATCATTTCACCGTCCCCCTTCATTCCCTTTCTGTCTTTTTAGCCAGCCCATGGTAATACCGCATGAACCGGCATACCTCCTCATAAGTCTCCCGGATTGCGTTCCTGCGTTTCTCTCCGTCCGTGTTTTCCTTTGTTCTGATAAAAAGCTGCGCGTTGTGGTACATCACCGCCATTGGGTCTCTGGAATCGTTGTATGCTTCCGGACGCTCCTTCAGACGCTCTTCCATATATTCGGCATTGCATTGCACACAGTTTTCGAGACGCGCATACCCTTCCTTCTCCCGTCCCGACAAAAGATCCCACACCCCAAACAGATAGTCATCCGCCCTCCAAGGATCCGGTTTTCCCTCCGTATCAAGATTCCACATAGGCCGGCCAGTTCTCGGATCGTTCGGGCCTTTCTCTGTGGCTTTCAGGTAATCCCGGCGCTCTTTTGCAAAGTAGGTCTCCAGGCTGTCGATTTTCTGCCACTCCGGCAGCATGCCGTCGGCCAGGAAGGTCAGGATATCATCAAATTTTCCGTTGATGCTCTCCACTGCGGAAGCATCCACGGCTTCCCCACCATACTCGATCACGCCCCATCCATTATGCATCTTTTGAAAATATTCTCCCTGGCTGACATGGCCCGGCAAGCCTAAGATTCCGTACTGTATGGCGTATATGGGACAGAGATAGCAGATGATGGCCTCATATCCGCCGCCCCTGAAATAACCGATAAACTGAATCCGGGATACCAGGCCGTTCCTTTCCCGCACAAAGGTTTTGGGGCCTGCTTTTTTCATACCGTATGCCTTTGTGACAGGGGCGATCTTTGCCTGCAGGTTCTCTTTTAGGCGCAGTTTCAGTTCTTCCCCGCATTCTTTCCACTGTTCGGTTGTTCTTGCATTCTTATAGCTGAAAACTTTCGCCGGTTTCTGTCCGGGCGGCGTTCCCAGCAGGCTCTTCCAGTCAAAAGAGATGGTTTCTGTCGGATGTTTCTCCAGATATTCCTCCCAGAGATGCCTGGCAGACGCCGTTTTCCTATGGTAGGCTTCCAAGGCTTTCTGTCTGTCACGGATCTCCTCTTCCCGTGCTTTTTCCTCATAATAACCGGACGTCTTCACCGGACGCCCCTGAGCATGGAAATAATAGGCGACGCCGCTCTGAGTTTTTGACATCCAATAATAACTTGCACTCCATAAAGCGGGCATCATCCGGCCACGGTCCCCACGGGTCAGATTCTCTTCCAATCCGGTCTTATTGCTGTTCCACCATTGTTCCCATTCCTCCGGTTCCACGTCCCCTGCCGCAATGCGCAGAAACATCTGTTTCATCACGTCCTGAAATCCCATCCTTATTCTTCCTCCCCTTTTCTTTCTGCCACTGCATACTGAAAGCCTGCGCTCATGCCGCATGTTCCATTGAAATGTACCTTATAATCTCTGTCAAATTCATCCTCTGGCAACAAATCCAGTTCTTCCTTTGGCGAGATATTTTTCACGAGCTTTACTTCCCCTGTTTCCCGGTTCCGGCTGAGTATGTACAGGGCGCCTTCATGTTGGGCCATGAAATCTTCCAGCACATGCATTACCGTTGCATAATCGCTGTCAGGGCTTTCTTCTGTCACTTCATACACATCCGACACAAGTTTGTATGTCTGGGTTTCACTGTTTCCACGGTCAATATGCCATTCCTCTGCACCTTTACTAATGCACAGGATATCTTCTATTTCAAAAGGAAGCCTTGATATAACCATGATCCCCTCATTTTGCATGGAATGAAATCCCCAGGAATCTTCTGACAGTTCTTCCTGCTTTGTTCCCCTGTCTTTAAGGCAGGCTCGCCTCCACTCCCTAAAATATGGGAAGCCTGCGATATCCGGATATTCCACAGAACGGTCTACCCATTCCGCCTCCGGTGAAGCATATACCCGCAGGTTCCACTCAACATAGCCCCCTTCACAGACCGGCCAGTCCCCAGCCTCGAATGAAAATGAGGTAAGCGGCTGCTTCATGGACAGCCAGGAATTATGGAATTCCACCCGGTTCATCATCGCAAGCAATTCTTCTGCCGCCTGACCCTGGAAATAAAAATCCGCCATATTCCCATGGTCAAATCCTCTCTCCCGCCATTCTACGGGTGTAGCCACACGATATTCCGGGGCATTTTCCAGCCGGAATTCAATATCTGTTTTATAAGATTGCGGCAGATGATACAGCTCTGTAAAGTATTCCTGAAGGACAGCCTCTATTTCTTCCCTCTGGTAATTATCCCAAAGGATTGTCTCATCATTCACATCAATGCCTGCGCAAAACTTCCTGCCTTCATATTCCATAAATACCACCACATTGGAATTGACATAAGGTGCAAAAAAATCATGATACCCCTGAACCCAGTATCCCTGTGGCGAAGCATCTATTCCGTATTTTTCCGTGATATAGGCTGCCGCCCTGTCCTCCGCTGTTTTTTCTGCCGCATGGTTGATATGGTCAATTTCCTGCCGTGTCTCCATCCGTTCCCGGCTGCATCCGGTAAGCAGGAACATTGACAAAATCCCTGTTACTGCCATTCTTTTGATTCTGCCGAATACTTTCCCTCTGCTGTCTGATCCCTTTTTTTCCTTCATACCCTGCTCGATTTCCGTTCTCTTTTATATCGCTTCTCCAAGTCCTTCCATGACTTCCATAAGCTTCTTATACCCTGCCTCGCTGGCGGCTCCATAAAGCGCTTCCAGATCACTGCACTCCATGACCACAGCCATATTGTCAGAGGCATTACTGTAAAAACTCATATCCATCCCCAACCAGCCAGAAAGCCCAAAGGGTTGTTTTTCAAGGCCTGACCGGATGGTTTCCAGTTCTTCCTCTGTAAGCCAGTACATAAGCTCCTCCCCATGAAAAGCAAAGGCAAATACCGCTTCATAAGCAAGGGCAGCCCTCAGAAATCCGCTGAGCGTTCCGGCGCACAGGGTCCATCTGTAGTCATTTATCTGATCCGCAGCCACATAAACCGGAGGGTCCGCTTTGGTCAGGTCTTTTCTTCGGATTCCCGCCCGGCAGCACCCCTGATTTTCAATCAGGATTATCAGATAATCGCTGTCCTTTAACCAGTCCCATTTATCGAAATCTTCCGGCCTGATCCACCGGTCCTGTACCTTATGGATTGCCTCCGTGCGCGCCGCCCTATTCCAAAACTCTTCCAGCACGCGAGGAAGGGGAGCAAAGTATTTTTTCACAACAGCCAACTCTTCTTCTGTATATCCCTGCAGTTCTTCCACCCCATACAGCTGCCGGATCATTTCCATGTACTTTCTCTGATCCTGCCCCTGTACATACACATCCTGCGACTCTTCCTCCTGTTCTTCCGTAAACAGGTAAGGAACCCCCTGCCACATAAGCTTTGGCATTTCTTTCAGCCTGTTGAAATAGAGGCAAATGATCTGGTCGTCTCCCCAGTATCCGGATTCCGGCCTTCTGGTACAGGCTGTGATATGATAGTACCCGTCCGGCAGAGACAGCACTTGATCCTGTGGAAAATCCGGATTCCAGTCACTCAGCCAGAACAGGTCTCCAAACTGCAGGGAACCGCCCCTTACCTCCACCGCCAGCCGGATCATCACCGGAAACTCTTTCTCCGCATTGGAATCCGGATAGCCGGGCCGGAACCAGAGAATAAAATCGCCTCCCGTACCCGTACAGAACGCTGTGATATCCCCTTTTCGGATATGCTCCCCCACCTGTTTCGGATTCGTGAATTCTTCTGTCAAAAAGTCGCTCCCCGGAACAACATATCTCATAACCTCCGGGGAAAACAGGACAATCCCCATGCCATCAATGCTCAAATGCGCCGTATCTCCCAGATGCAGCGGCTCCTCTGATGCCGTGCTGCCCTCAGAAAGAGTTTCCTTTCCACAGGGCTGCCCTGCCGCCTCTGGTTCTTCTGTTTTTTCTTCTTTTATCTCCTGAAGGCAGGACAGCTGTTCCAGCACCTCCCTATGTTTCAGCTGGCTGTAAGGAGGCAGGAAGACTTTTTTCAGCGCCGGAAGCTCTGCCAGCAAGCGGCAGTCTGAAAAGCTGGTATCCTGCAGATCCAGGGTATTTAGACTTTTGCATCCGGCCAGAAAAGAATAGTCGTCAATTGCCACATCATGGAGGGACAGCTGCTTTAGCCTTGTCATTTCCCCAATCAGAGAAAAATCATTCTCCTTTACCATGAGCCAGAAAGGAAGACGTATGTCCTCTACTTTTTTAACAGCCGAAAAATTTCTCCTTCTGCTGTCCAGACTTTTCATTTTCGTCAGATCGCTGAATGTCTGCAGGTCATGTCCTGTGTTTCTCTGAATCCAGATCACAAGTCTTGGATCGATCCCATACTGTTTCATCATTTTAAAAGTTCCTCCTAATTAAAAATCCCTGCCCACAACTGGCTCCGTTTCCCTGCTTATTCAACTTTCAGGTCATATTCTTCCGGCGACTTTATGTTGATTGTACAGAACCTGTATGTTTCTTTGTCTTCATATGCCCCTTTACAAATAAAACAGCCGTTCACAGTTTTGACAGACTGCCTTCGCACGATTTTTTTCAGTCCGTCAAACAGCTTCTTTGCCGCTGCATTGTCATAATGCATCGTTGCTGTCTCCGTGGGGAAGATTGCCGTTTCCTGATATACACCGTTTAAGTCTATATCTATCCGTTCTATATTTTCGTCACAAAGGGAAGTATATCGTATCCCTCCCTTCTCGTGGTCGCTCCATCTGTATTCTTTCCACGAGCAGGCAGTCGTTCCTGAAAATGCAAGAATCTGCTTATTGCCCTGATGGGAGCCGAAAAAATTAGTTCCCAGATCTGGCAGGCTGGCAGCGTCCTTGAAAAAGACAGGGCCTTCATCTGAATATGTGGGCACATAATAAACATCAAACTTACTCTGAAATTCTTCCAGGATAGCCTGCAGATCCTCTCGTTTGGCATAAAAACGAAATCTTCGTACCTTCATATGCATCCGTCTCCTTTCCAGACATTCCATGTCCGGACATCGATTACCAGTTCTCCCGCACCTCATCCATGACATTCCAAATTTCCGAAAGCTTCACCGGAGCCGCATTTTCGTCCGCCTGTCCGTATTCTCCTTGCAGGATACACTCTTCGTAAAGTCTCTGCATGGCCATAAAGATATCCTCCCGTTCCTCTGTCTCGATGAACTCCTCATAACGGTCATTAAGCTTATTAAAATACCCGGTGTACCCGCGGACAATCTCTTCGATTTCTTTTCTGTCCGCCGCCCTGCCCATCGCCTCCGTCAGCAGCTTCTTTGTATCTTTGTAACACTTTCTGGCGCTCCGGTATGCCGCCTCAGGAATAAACTCGTTTCCATCCCAATGGCGGAGCGGGTTCTCCAGATTATCCCTAAGCCATCCTTCATCCCGTAAATGGGTGACACTTAACCTGTCCAGCTTCCCTTTCCAGTGTTTTTTCAGGTACAGGCCCGCTTCTTTGGGAACGCTGTCAAAATCCAGCTCCCGCAGTTCCTGCAGCCCCTCCAATGCTTCCATATCCCTCTCATCATATCCAAACAGATCCTTACAGTAAAGATTCCGAAGCCCGGACAGCTTTCCTGCCTCCTGCATATAGGTTGCGGTGCCGGGAGCTCCGCTTATGTTTAAATATTCCGCCTCTGGAAACTGTTCGGCCGCCTGCCTCATATCCAGCTCTTTTATGTCGGTCAGGCTGAGTCTTGGGATCTGAGTTTTTTGAAGTCCGTATCTCTGAAGCAATGCCTTTTTCAAGGATATCTCCAGAGTCAGTTTCCCACTGCAAAGGCTGTCGTCAATTTGCAGTTCCGGCTGTATCTTCCCATATAGCTTCAGAAAGTGGGTATCTTTTGGAAGTACCAGTTTCCTGATTCCGCTCATATCCAGCTCCAGATTGTCCAGGCAGGTCTTCCCAAGGTCAAGTACCTCCACACCTGCCTTTTGCAGGCGCAGTGTCCGAAGCAACGGTGCTGTGGAAAGCAGCTTCTGAAGCTTACCGGAATACCCCTGCAATTCGGCATAAGTGATACAGGGAAACTCTTCTAACGTATCTTTTTCTGCTAGGCATTGGTAAAGATCATCCCGCAGTCCTCCGATATTTTTCCTGAACATCCTGCCATGTACAGATACAAAATCGCCGCTGTTTATATATTTTTTGTATGCCGACCTGCTGGTTTCGTCAAAAGACTTCCAACACTCTTCATAATAGTAATCTTCCCCTGTGGGCCACTTCCAGGAGTAGGAATCCCATACCGGACTGCTTTTGAGCCCACACTGGTCTATGTACCAGTAATCCCTGGGAACAGGAGTATTTTCAATCCCTGTTTTTATCATCTGATGGTGATATCGAAATGATTCCCGATGATACGGTTGTAACCGCTCCAAAATATCTTCCCCTGGCAGATCATCCTCCAGATAATCAAGCAGCACATAGCAAATGCTTTTGCCATCCACGGCAAGGATCTGGCAGGCGCCGTATTTCCCCAGCATTTCCACATAAAAGGCATATACCTCTCCCGGCTTTGCAGTTCTTTGTTTTAATTTAGCTGAGCGCAGCTCCTTTTTCATAGCTTCATTCTTCCCCAATGCCATAGATGGTCTTATCAATGTCTAATAGATGCGTTTCCACATTCATCTTTTCTATAAACGAATCTCCTCGCTGATTATCTTTTTCATAAAATCCTCAAAAGAGTCAGCAACTGTTTGAGATTCTTCAATTCCATTGTCATGCCTTGTCTCCCTGCATATCATAATCTTCCGAACATAAAAACCAGGCTCTCTCATCACCTCGTATCATACTTTTTACAATCGAAACAAATTCCACCCAGCTTTCCGGATAGCCGGTATATCGGCTTTTCATTGGTTCAGGCAGACAGAATCTCTGTTTTTCATTCCTCTCTACAGTCCAGCCCTGTTCTTTAAGTGACAACTTCTTCCATCTTTACAACATACAAGGTTTTGTCTCTCTCATCATAAAAAAATACCCTGTCTTCTGGCGGAATGGGAATATCCCTGATCTCTTCCATAGAAATGCATTTGGGCTTCCTCGCAAAAGAATTCCACATCAGACCATACTTTCGCAATTTTTCTTTATCCACATAATGCTCTGCAAAATCTTTTAAAATACAGTTCACATCTGTCTGCGGCACCTTCTTCACAAACTTGAGTTCTCCCATATTCAGCCTCCCTGTCATCTATCTCCGGAAACTTGCAAGAAAATTTTCATACTCCTGCTCCAACTGCTTCCCATAAGGATCATTCATGGCCTTTGCCGCCGCGATTCCCTTTATATATAAATTTCCGTACCAGCTCGACTGCGGCACCTTTTGCAGTTCCGTTTTTGCCCACTTCCACAAGCCGGCTGCTGCCTTACCATGATTTGCCGTGACCTCAAAACAGGCTTCCAGGATATCCTTGAACAGCCGGAGCGTCCGGATCTGTCCGTAATCCGTGGTTTCAATTACTTTTTCGCATAGGCAGAGTGCCTTTTCATATTCGCATATATATATGTAATGCCGGATCATATCCTTATATCCGGAAATGATATCTCTCATACTGCTGTTTTCTGCCGACAGAACCTCCGTCAACTGTTCCTGATAAAGCCTTTCATTTTCCGCATTTCTTTTCAGAAATGTGTTAAAGTAGATCAGCACCCTGCGGTTGGAATCAGACCATTCTGTGATAGTCTTTTTCCACTCATCCACCAGACTTCCCATCACATCCCGATATTTCATTTCCCGGCACAAATAGATACAGTCCAGCAGGCTGTTTGTCCCAAAGTCATCTTCCATCTGTCCGTCCGGGTCATAACCGCAGGCACAGTCAAAATTTGCGTTCTTTGCCCGCTCCAATAAACCGGCATATTTTCCATCCCCATTGTATTTTCTGATCAGGTGCGTCAATATCTCCAGCGTACTCCCTATCCCCTGAAATGAATTCCGCTCCCTGTCTTTCAGTTCCTCCTCAAAGAGGAAAACAACCGCCTCTTCATCCTCGATACGACAGTACAGAAGATAATACGCCAGCCGCAGACGGTTCGTATAATTTTCGTCATCCGTACCCCATTCCCCGTTATGAAACTCCTTATAGCGGACTGTACCGTCATTTCCCGCTTTCAGAGCCTGATAAGCAGCCCGCTGCTCTTCTATTTTAGATTTTAACTTTTCTTTCCCCATAGTCAGTTCCTTCCATCCACTTCCTGCCTCACCTGCATTGCCCTTTCCATATCTTTCTTCTTTATTATAACAATTAAAACGGGTGTTCAAAAGGACAAGTTGATAATTAGCGCTTACTCTGTCCTTACATAGAGACTCCGCCAAAGCCAGTGCATCGGTAAACTGTCCGGACCACATAAGCCCGGATGCCTCGTTGATATAGATAGCCCGGATGCTCCACTTTCTTTTATATACCTTTTCCAGCAAGCGCATTACCTGAACATAGGTTACCGGATCGCAGTCCTGACTCAAGATCAGATTCAAGAGCATAAAATCCCGGGAAATCCAAATGCTGATTGGAAAAGTGATCACAAAAAGGAGCAACAATTTGAGCAGAACAACTGCAATGCCGTCATCGCCCCACCAGATTCCCCTGATGCCCACAATAACATATAGCAGAAAGATCAGAATGAGAAGCCCCTGCTTTCCTGTTAAAATGCCATATCTTTATAAGCAATTTCAGTTATTTTCTCATTTTGTACACAAACACCGATTCCGTTATCATCCAGATCCTCGCCTCCCCATGTCCTAGAAAAAAGCAAATATAAGCATCTGGTATCTTCCAGCATGAAATCCCATGCGATAACAATGGTTTCTAATGTCACTGCCTGTAAAAGTGCTTCTTTTGTCTCAATTTCAGGCCACCATTCTGCAGCTTCCATCTTGTCGTCCGGACCGTAGCTGAATCGTACTTCTTCATTATAGTATCTGACTAAGGCTTCTATCAAATCTTCCTGCAACACTGACCATTTCTTTAGAAAGCATTCATATGTCTCTTTCTGTTTTTGGGAAATTACTTTTTCTCCGTCATCATGTATCAATATATCCACAGTATATAAATTCCCACCGAACTCCAGTGTATGCTTCCCCCACCAGCCATAATCATCCTCATATCTTAATTCGCCAAATATCTGATCTGCCATTGTCTAATCTCCCCTTCATTCTTGGATTCCTGTTTTTCTTAATTCTCAATAAACAGAAAACAGCCCGAATTTAATTACCATCATTTTTTGTTATTTCTGTTAAAGCCATTTGCAGCTGATATACATTTTCCGTACCATACTTATCTTTCGTAGTAAGTTCAAAGTAAAGCGTACCATTCAAATCATTTGTATCATCTATTTTTATTCTCCTAAGTGTACTGTCTCCCGATATCTGCCCCAAATCACCGGAAACATTGACTGTACCTCCTGTCGTATCTACCGCACTATTGGAAAGAATCACATTCTTTTCACTACCGGATATCGTGTAAAATGTGGTTGAATATGACGTAATATCAAGGAAAGACTCATCAGCTGCTTTCAAATCACCACTGGAGAAAATTTCCTCTGAACCATTCAAAACAATAATGCCATTGGACACTGCGAACTGTTCATTCTCTCCGCTAAAAGAATATACCCTTAATGGTTCCTGTTCTTCTTTTCCGCATCCGGTTAATGCTAGCATCAATATCGTCATAAAGGCCAGTGTTTTCATTTTTATCATATCCGAAATCTCCTCCATATTTTTCAAATTCCAGCTTTACCTTTCTGGCAAACAGAAATCTTCAGTTTATCCATCTTTCAAATCCAGCACTGCTTTCTGCCGCATGAATTGCATCGGAAAGATGTTCATAATACCCTGCTCCTGCGCAGATATTACCCACATTTATCATGTCTTCAATCCATATACAGTAACAATCTATTTCCTGATCATCATATATTGGAGGATCATCCTCATAATCTCCAGTACCTGACAGGAAAGTGCTTGTGCAAAGAAACAGACGATATTGTTTGATACCATAGTTGCATATTCCTATCTTAATAATTGTGTCACCTAATTCTGCCACGTTCATACCCATTTTCCTTCAATCCAATTTTTTTAGGCTCAGACCAGTTTATAATTCTTTGATGCTTTCAATTTCAAACAAGATGCGGATATATATTCTTTATGTATCCATTCTCTTTCCTGTAGATAGTCATTATTTTGAGTACTGATGATATGGTCTGTTATCTCTGTATAGGGAGCTATTCTTTTTACAATGCGAACCAATTTTTGATATGTTTGGGTTAAACATTTTGGTCTTGCAATGTATTCTCCCGTTTCATTATAATATCCGGAGATTACAAATAAGCGGCTTCTTGTAATTTCCTTTTTATTGTCATATATAAAAGAAAAGCCTGCCTCAATAACCGTATTACCTGCCGCATTATATCCTATCATTTGTTCACTTTGGAATGGAATTTGCTGCGACATCAATGTCCCGGCCTCTGGCAAATAAAAGTAATAACGACACTTATTCTCTGTAATTATGTCTAAAGTCTGCCCATACTTTCTTTTCCCCGAATCCGGTTTAATGATGACGCATCCACAGTTTAATGCTGTCTGTGCAATTTGTAAAAATTCTTCATATTTTAGCCAATAGTTGATTTGTTTTCCCATTTTCAAACCACATCCATACTTTGCCTTGTCCTGTTATTATACTCTGTACTGATCTGTGCCTTTGGTTTACTCACTTCGGCAAAAAAGTCATGTCCTGAAATCTCAATACTTCAGAAGATAAAACCCCCAAACACAGTTACTGAAGTCTCCAGCGGCAAATTCCTGCTCCTGCCCGTTAATGACAACTGTATAGATAGGAAACTTATATTCCTGATCATATAAAGGATCGCGAACTTTCACCGATTTATGAGTGTTTTTCCATTCGTAATCAAATATATTGACACCAAATAAAATGACATTTCCATCGTTGCCGGTTACTTCATGCTGCCATGTTTTGCTTTTTAACATCTTCATAGCGCATCCTCCATAAATATTGATTGTTCAGCTTAATTTATTATCCCATCTACAAAGCCACGATAGCCGCTTGCTTTGTCTCGCAGGCAGTAGTGCCCACATAAATATGTTTCCTGTCGTCCATCATAATCTTTCCCTTCAAGGAAAGAGAAGAAGTCATCTTTACTGTTCACCTTTAAGCAATCGTTTTTGTGACGGCAAAAATAGAGCATAAGGCCGTAATCATCACTACCATATGGAGAATAATCAGAATATACTCTTTCCCTGTATGGTTTGAACCTCGGAATATTTTTTTGCCGTTTCCTCATTGTGAATCACAAGTTCTTTGAAATCCTGCTCTTCCTTTTTGCTCAAGCTCATGGAGCTTGCCTGTATATATTCCTTTATCCTTTTTTCTGCTTCCTGCTTTTCTCCTGCTGCCCCGTTCATGCCAACCTTCCCTTTCAACGTAGTTTCTCGGCCAAATTTTCCAGATCCGCTTTTGTCATAGGCGGAATCAGAATGTGATCCGCATCAAACTTTCGGACATCATATCTGTTCAGTTCCTCAATAAACTGTTCATAAGGAAACATTCCTTCCAGCACACGCTGCTCACTGTAAAGTACAAACTGTACAAATCCCTCTGTCACTTTCAGTTCACTCAGATTCAGAAACCCGTCAGCCCAGACAGGAAAGATACTTTCGCATTCTTCTGTTAAGGCATAAAAGGCTCCGATCTCTTTTGTATCGTTTTTCTGCAGAAGCCTTGGCTTTGCATAATAGACATCCCGTGCCTGGAGATCATGCAGGGTACTCTCAAAATCAGAAAGATCCGTACATGCCTCCCATGCGGCTACCTTTTCCTCCGTCAGTGTATAAGGCCACCGCGCCAGAGTAAGGATATGGCTTTTAAATTCCTTATTTCCGCAAAACTGATTCAGTGACTTCCGGCTGAATGCAACAAAATCCTCAATTCCCTGCTGGTAAAGGTTCTCTCTTCTTCCACACAGTACATCTCTGCTTTGCCCAGACGTTTTTCTATCTCTCCTGCAAGCCTGGCAAAATCTGTAATCTCCGCTCTGGTTGTAGGAATATTATAACTTATCTCATAATACCCTTCTCTGGCTCTGCTGCCGTCAAAAAAGATTCCCCGACCGATATGCTCCGGATGATAAAAAACAGCCGTTCCGTTTGCCTGCTCATTCTCCTGCAGGATATAAAAATCATTGTTGGAACCATAGCAAAAGCCACAGGCCTGAGCCAGCGATGGGATATCAAGTACTGTCTTTCCAAACAGTTTCTTCTGTCTGATCTGTAAAGTAAATGCCATAACAAAATCTCCTTGTTTATTTATACAAACGAATGTGTTTTCAGTTTTTCGTATCTCCTTTAACAACCGTATCTATTCTATCAGCAAATAAAGTACACACGATAGCTACTATCATCAACGGCAAAGAAATTATCAACACAGAAATTTTTTCCATACTTTTCCTCCATCAACTTCTTATTTAATTTATCATTTTTTTATCCTTAATTGCCTTTAGAATAAAACCTCCCATAATCGCAATTGGAATTGAAACAGAGAAAGAAATTGGTTCCAGAAATGCCCCAAGGACTCCACCTAAAACGGTACAAATTATTGCAACAATAATCATTACAATACTCCCGTAAATTTCATCTTTTTCTTTGTTCCACTTTATCATAAACTGAATTTATCTTCATAGGTCAAGCCTATACCCACAACCATGACAGCAATTTGGCTTTTTACCTCGGATTTTGAGCAACATACCACATTTCGCGCACTTGAAAAAAAATGAGAGCTTGCATGATGCCACCCAGCATAGCCACAAGGCCAATAAAAGCAACTGCATTTCCTAAAAAGCCGATTTTCATGCCTAAACCAAGACCAATAAATACAACAACCTCTCCTACGATTACCCCTATAGATAAAAAGAAATAACTCTTTTTATAACTCATATTGTTTTTCTCCACATTCATACTTAATTTTGCCAAATTATGATTTCGTTTATTCCTGACAAACTAGAAGTTAATTATCAATATCCCTCGTCTCAAAAAGAATCCACTCATTATCAAGTAAAACAACAAAACCATCAGATGTTATTGCATAAGGTGAACCCAATCCATCAAAATTTGCTTGTCCATCCTCCTCCGGCCATTGCGATAGAGAAACTGTAGATGTAATTTTCCCTATAATCGCATTCTCAGCCACTTCACCGGGCAGTTGCTTTCCTGTTGTGCAATAAATATCACCATTATACATTACAGACGGTACACAGGCATTGGGAGTGGAAGCTTCATTTTGACACCCCGATAATCCCAAAGCAATCATTATAAGGAGAAGTGTCCCGACATATTTTTTCATAACATATTCCTCCATCTGAATACCGGTTTTCCAGTATAACAAGCTGGAATTTATTTTTCAGTCCATTTGCATAACTCAAAAAAACCGTAAAGGCTCGCACAAACAGCAAAAACTTGTAACGAAACAGATATATCGGAAAATAGCGCAATCGCTAAAAGTGCAATCAAAGTTATACCCATACAACTTGCAACTAAGATTTTGATTGTTGATGCCTTATTCATACATATTGTCCTAATATGTCTTTGTAAATTTTACCTATATAAGCTATTTTACTCCACGTAAAACACCATGTAGACGGAAGTTCGCTTGCTCCAACATTTTAATCAAATGAGCATCCGCATTTGTAATTTCTGCAAAATCAAAAGCGGTTTGCTCTGGTTTGTCAGCTAAAGAGGGATCTGCACCAGCCTCTAACAACAACTTAACAATATCCATTTTATATTGCATCACCGCAATCATTAAATAAGTATATCCTTGTTGGTCTGATATGTTAATATCCGGAATATTTCCTATAATGTTTTTAATTCGATGAAGTTGACTTGTTACACTGCCTTTAGCTAACTCCGTTTTATATACTGCCATTTCATTTAGTAATGTGTCCATCTTCTTATTCGGCTGCATGAAGCTATTTCTCTCTTTCTGCTTTATAATTCCTCATTATATAATGTCCGGTTCACACATCCTGCGCCAGAAAAACTTTTTTCACGCATGGAGTGGAAGCCCTGTCTCTGTCAAAAAGACAAATGTCTCTGTTGGCAGTTTCAGCGGTTACAGCGTTTCTTTTGGGAATGGAATCAAAGATGCTTTATATTCTTCTGTTATTTCTATGTTCATGTTGGTTCCTCCAATCATTACTTCCGGACAGGTGATAACAGAATTATTCCGTTACCATGTTATAATATTCTTCCCCATTCTCCATATATGGTACAGCATAAAACCGTTTTCCGATCAGAGTCCTCAGCTTTTGGATATCCGCCAGTTCAAAGGAACCAAACTCCTGATAACAGATAGTTTCACTTGTTTCATTTAGCTGCTCATAAAAATCTGTAACAAACAGATCAAATTCATCCAGAATGCCTTCAATCGGAACCTGTGTAAAATTTCTGGGCGATGCATCTTCTTCTCCATAACATTCCGGCTCCATCTCAAATGTAAGAGATGTAACGAAAATTTCCCTGTCAAATATCGTTTTATATGGACACTTTGTTAGATAAATTCCTTCTTCAATCATTTGAAAATCTGTTCCGGAATATTTCTCTGGTGTATAGTTTTGAAAATTTTTCATATTGCTGCTCCCTATCTCAATAATCTGAAAGTGTACAACTAACACATCCAATCAATTCCCGGATAGCGTTTTCCTGTCCGGATAAAATACTCTACCGCTTTCACACCTGCATCCATATCCGTGATTGTCTGGATTTTAGGAATAGGAGATTGCCCTCCGCTATTGATAGGTGTATATATGTTTTTGTCGGAAAAATCTGCATCTCTAATCTGTTCAATGGTATCGGCATAATCAGGATTATAAGAATACCAATTATCGAATCTACCAGTTTCATCTTGAAAGCAGTAGCCAAGGAACAGCCATTCTCCATCAGATACTACTTCCAGCCAATCACATTCTCCATCAGGATCTAAGAACAAATAAACGCCTATACCTTTGGGAATTTCTCTTAATATCTTTTGAATAAGCTGTCACCATCTGGTCTAAGAGTAAAACTGATTGCTCTCCACACTTGCCCCTTTAATGGGCCAGTGATAATTAAAACAGGCTGTGTATGGAACAGTTTTTCGTCGTTATATGATGCAAAAGGTAAAGCTCCATGCAATACGCTGTATTCCGCATGAATCCATATCGGATTAAGCGGATCTTCTCTTGGAATATCAGCAAACAAAACTTCCCAAACTGGATTTTTCCTTGTAAATGCGTTAGGGCCAAAGGAATTTGTTAAGTATTTGCAAGTTTCTTCTGTATTCTCAGTGAAATAAAAGGCTTTATCTAAGGATAGCCCATCCCGGAAAGCCATCTCCACCAACAGCAATATAGTTTTCATTGCCGGATAAATTATCGTAGATATAGCTAACTTCATTAAGGCTGTCAAGAATCCCGATCCAAAATTTATGTCCGTCAATGCGGATAGTAATGGAAACACATTCATCCTCATTGATTGCATCAATCAAGCTTATCTTTTCCTGACTGATAAGCGAAAGCACCTTTGTTATTTTCTTTTCATCCAGAGCATTTTGTGACAATACTTTAGCGGTTCGGCTACCCAATTCCTGATAGGTTAATTTACCAATATACAATTTGTCACACATATTGCACTACCTCTCTCATTACAATTTCTGCACACCCAACTGCAACAGCCAACCCTGCAGTTTCTTTGCAGGAAAGCCCGTAAAGGAATAAGTTTCTCCCTTCCGGCTGTGGATTGTTATCTGGGTAAATATCGCCACACCGCTCACCGAAAATCCCCTGATGTCTTCCAACGGTAAATCCATATCCAATGCGCCGGGCATCATGCTGATTTTGAAACACGCCCGCTGATTTGTGATATAAATGTTACCTTGAAACGGCTTTTTACTCAGTCCCTGCTTCAAATAGATTGACATCGTCCCACTGCCGATCAATGTCTCTCCGGAATTCAGTTGAAATTTTGCCATAGTTCTACGCTCCTAACTGTAATTATTTTTTGCCACCTACTTCGGGGCATTTTCCTCAATCCTTTATTAAGAATATTTGTCAGCCTATCAGAAATGAAACCCCCAGGGCGGCTCTCTCCAAACGATTTCCAGTAAGTAAAATGCTGCAACAGTGCAAGGCACAGCTAAAAGCACAGGGATGACTGAAAAGATTTTAAAAGGAGATTTTTTCCAAATTATCCACGCCAACGCCAATAAAGCAACCGCTGCTCCTGCTGCCCCCAGTATCATAATGAACAAGAAAAAATACGCCAATCCCATGCTTCTCACCTGCTTTCTTCTTTTATTGAAATACCATACCAAAATTTACTCCTCTGTAAAACCGAAGGGCGTAACGCCCTTATGGACCAGTTTGCTGTAGCCTCTTTTGATATTTACTTACCTCATCCAAAATATATTTTTCAATAGTTTCAGTGTTCGTATCAAACCCACTCAAATAAAAACTGTCGATCCTTATCAGGCAAGATTGATCTTCCGGCCATGCAGGTTCCTTATATGTGAGCATGACAGACACCCCAGAGGGCATCACTTGTGCTTTTTCAAAGGTATCTGCGTAGGCTTGGGACAATATCATACACACTGTTTCCAAATTTCCGGAAGAAACTGGCCCTATGTTCACATACAAATCAGAATAATAGACAGATGACGACTTGACAGGATAAAAATAGTCGAAAGAATATTCCACATCTGTATCAGCCGCCCGCGTTTCAAATGCCCTGCCAAAAATATCAAGCGAATAGGTATCAGATAATCTGTTGGCTAAGCCCGGTACACCAAAACTCTCCCCCTCGACAGTGTTGAACACAAAAAACTGCGTTTGGAGGTCGTCTTTTGGCGACACAGTATATGCCCTTACCCTCCATACATCATCTTCATAATAATCATCGGTGACAGACTCGGAAGAAATCACCGTAAATTTCTGGCCGTACTGTTTCTCTAAATATTCTTCTACTTCCCGTTTGGACATAAGACGGAAACCACATGAAGTAAGCAGTAACGCCAGCGTACATATAAGACCAACAAAACAGACTCTCGCTTTTATTTTACCTGCCATCTTCCTCCTGCCTTTCACGGTACGCTTCTATCAATCGGTTCTGTAACTCCAGTCCCTTCCTGTAATATCCCAGCAGCTGCGCTGCAGTAATTTGTCTCAAAAAACCACCTCCAATGACAAGGGTTTCATTCCTCTCCGCCAAAGACTCCGCCGCTATTTCAATCCCAAGAAACGCTTAAGCCGGTAATTTCCCGAAACGGCATATAAAAATGGAAGTAGCCGTTATGGTTGTCAATGAGCCATCCTGCATCCAAATCAACAACCGGCCCACGCCTAAACCAGCTAGTTTCCCCCTCCACTTCAACAGGGTAGCTATCCCGAAGATGGTGCCATACCGACAGGGTGATAGTTTGATTGTTCGCCCATTCCATCTCCTTTTCCTCCCAAAACCTGTAAGAAAATTCGTAGGAATAGCCATCTGCTCCGGTGAAAGTAAAATGCTCCGCTGTCCCTTCCACATCAAAGCCCAAACGGGTCAGCAGCGTATAAAGGCCGCCATAGCTGATAACACCGCTTTCCAGACCGATGCCGGCGAACAGTTCCGGAGACAAAATTTCTTCCCCTTGCCGAACCTTGGGCTTTGGGGCCCAAAGCCAAGTTTTCGCCGCGTACTCTTCCAGCTCTGTTTGATGAAATTCACCACAAGGCAGACAGTAAAAAGCGTAATATTTCTTTACAGAATTTTCCAGAGCTTCCTGCACCGCCTCCGGCTTGTCTTGCGGCCCATGGATAACCGACTCCTCAAAATTGTGAAACTGTGGGGAATAGGTTCGCCAAGGCAGTTCCGGCCGGAAGTTATACTGTCCCTTTGGCACCAACTGAGCCAAAGGCTTGCCCTCTATCCAAGCAAAAAAGGCGGACAGTTGTTCTAAGGCTTGAGCGGCATCAGCCATAGAGGCGTATTGAGTATAGAGAATTTCGCCGCTCAGCTCCCAAGCATCCAAGCTGCCCTCCTCTTTCTGATATTGCTTCAGATAATATGCCGGAAGCACCTCTGCTTCATCAGAAACCAGCTGAGAGTAGAGCATCGGTAACGGATCGCCGCCGCCTTGCCCCACCCAAACTTGAAAAACGGCATCCGGCAGTTCATCAAACCAACACTCCCAAATCTGAAGCCCCCTTTGCCGGACATTGATCGTTTCATCCGGGTATCTTCCTGTCAGGTATTCTTCTACATCCGTCTTGGTATAGGGACCCCTGTATTCATAGCAGCCCACAAGCGACAAAGCCAACATGCAGGCCAATCCAATAGCAAATATCTTTTTTCTTTTTTTCAACTAAGTCACCCCTCAACACTTTAATGAATATTTTCCTTGCCTTCCGGCTGATTGTAATATAAGTATTTACTTTCCGAACAATGTGGATAGAACACCACCGATATTTAAAACAAAAAGCGCTCCCCACCGCGCAGTTTCCTACGGGCATAAGAGCACCTGTCTTGGCTATATAAAATTAAGCACGACAAAACTGCGGGGCTGTATCGTAGTACCACCTTCTTCGCAAATGGCACAAATCATTATATCTGTCAAGCTTTCTTTCCTAGAAAATATAGTGCAATTATAGCAGAAAGGCGCTGTTCTCGCAAGGGCAGGGATTCGCAAGAAGATGTTGATCCTATAAATGAAATTTTTGGAGAGTTTCATGATTGTTGTCTGAAAGATATATGTTTTTCGACAGGAGGTTATGTTTTTGATAATTTGTCTATGAATGTTACAAGCTTTCCGGTGGCCAGATTTTTGTTTCAAAGACAAATGATAAATCCATCAGTAATTGAAATAGAATTTAAAGAAATAATACAAATCAACATAAAACCTGTAGAAAAAGATCAAGGCGTTGACATATTAAGTACACATTTATATTTACAAGATGGTGTCTTAATTCTTCAAAGAACAGGTAAACATTCAGGTTTTCACCTTCTTTCCGGAAACAAACCGATCAAAAAATTTGTCGAACACTCTGCCTGCGTAAAATTTTATACGGAGCATTAAATGATCCACCGGAGAAGTCAGGGTCCGCTATGTATTCGAGAAGAAGCTGTGCAGCTTTGACACCTGTATCCGGCGTTGCATGGCGAATCGTAGTAAGTGAAGGGCGAATTGCACCTGCAAGATTTGTGTCATCTACACCGGTTATTGAAATCTGCTGTGGGACCTGAATATTATTGTCGTACAAAAATCCGATAGCTCCAATGGCCATGTTATCGCAGGCACATATGACTGCCGTAGGAAGCAAGGCGGACGTCTCATAGATTTGTTTCATTCCATGATAGCCATCTTCAATAGTGAAAGCATTTTCGAAAGTCATCATGTCCTGACGGATCGTCAAATTACATTCGTGCATACCCTCCATATATCCCTCATATCTTTTTTTACCTGCAGAAAGATCATGCATTGGGCCGCCGACAAAGGCAATGTTTCGATGTCCCATATCATACAGAAAGTGTACCATGTCGCAAATAGCCTGCTTGTTGTCCATGTTTACAGAACTGCAAGGGACTTTCATACTGAATTTTGGAATGTCCTGACACACATAGACAATGGGAATATGTTTTTTGCGGACCCACATCATATGATCCTCGGGAATGTGAATGTTTGCCATGATGACGCCATCTACCTGTTTGTCTTTTAATACATTGAGAAAGTGAATCTCCTTTTCCAAATTTCCATCTGTTTCGCAAATAATAAGATTATACCCGAGGGATGTGACTACGTTGTTGATGCCCTGCATGATTCTGCCGAAAATATTATTTGAAATATCCGGAAAAAGCACGCCGATGAGTTTGGTTGATTTTGAGGAGTTTTTCTTTGCAGAAATATTCGGGACATACTCTAATTCGCGCACGACTTCCATGACGCGGTGATATGTTTCTTTTGAAACCGTAGTACTTTGATTCATTACTCGGGAAACAGTTGAAATGGACACGCCGGCAGCTTCTGCAACATCATTGATCGTAACCATGCAAACACCTCACCATGAAAATAATTTGAAAACAAATCTACATCCTCGAAAAAACTATGAAAATAATAGCATATTTTTATAGAAAATGCAAGAAAACAAGCATTTGCACAATCTAAATATGAAAAAATTGTTGAGTTTGCGAATTGTATTTGAAATAAATTATATGTATCATGTAGTCAATTAAATTGAGAAAGCGAGATAATTATGAAGAAAGTTTTCTACCAGCCAAAGGATGGATGGATCGGAGACACAATTCCATTTGCACACGACGGAAAGTATTATATATTTTACCTCCATGATAAGCGAAATGGAAATTCGGAAGATGAATATGGATATCGTACCGGTTGGAACCTCTTGGTAACAAAGGATGGCGTTAATATTACGGACTATGGAGAAGTTCTTCCGGTAGGAGAATATGATGAAGCGGACTATGCATGTTATACAGGTTCGGTCGTCGAGGGAAAAGATGGAAAATTCCATATTTTCTATACCGCACAAAATAATTACAATCCCGGGTATCATAAAGAAGGCCGGCCGTTACAATTCATTGCGCACGCCGTCAGTGATGACTTGATTCACTGGGTCAAGATTCCGGAAGATACTTTCGGTGCGGACGAGTCTATCTATGAGCCATGGGACTGGCGGGATCCGTTTGTTTTTTACAATGAAGAAGAGGAGTGCTATTATATGCTCCTTGCAGCGAGATTAGTTGGTGCCAGTGAGAAAAATGGCGGATGTGTTGGTTTATGTAAGTCAAACGACTTGATTCATTGGGAAGCGAAAGAACCTTTTTTCTATCCGGAATTATATATGACCCACGAATGTCCTGATCTCTTCCGTATGGGTGAAAAGTGGTATCTTATCTATTCTACGTTTTCTGAAAAGTTTGTAACGCATTATCGCTATGCTGATTCAATTCACGGTCCGTGGATTGCACCAATTGAAGACACATTTGATGGCCGGGCATTTTATGCGGCAAAAACAGCAACGGCTGGTGGAGAACGTTTAGCTTTTGCCTGGGTACCTACAAAACGTGGTGACAACGATTTTGGGCAGTATGAATGGGGAGGGACCTTGATCATTCACAAAATACGGCAACAGTCTGACGGAAGGCTGACCGTTCAGGCGCCGGATGCGTTGGCCTCTTCATTTAAGACAGATATTACACCGGAGAATTATGCAGGGAAGATATTGTCCGTAACGAATTTAGAGGGCAAAAAGGGCGTTGTGATCGGGAAGATGCCGGGTACCTGTATGATAGAGGCAGACGTCGAATTTTCGGAGAACACGAGATATTTTGAACTTGCAGTGAGACAGAATGAAAGTCTTGCAGAGGGATATTATCTGCGCTTCGAACCGTTCCACAATCGTGTCATTGCAGACATGTGGCCCAGGCGCGTCCCCGGAGTAAACCAGTGGTATATCAATGGTGATATCCCATTCTTAGTTGAATTAGAAAGGCCCTTTGATTATAAAAAATTGCTGCAGAAGAAAATTCATCTGCAGTTGATTGCGGATGGTTCGATCCTTAGCTTATATGTCAATGATGAGGTTGCACTTACAACCAGAGCATATTCTGCAAAGCATGCACACTGGGGCTTTATGGTGGATGAGGGCAGTATCGAAGTCACTAATATTCACATGTATCAAAACAGCTGAGTAACAGCTGATAAAGGAGGACATAATGAATTTCAAAAAAATCAAGACGATTGGAACAGCAGCACTTGCAGCAGCTACAGTCCTTGCCGGATGCGGCAAGGAAACAACATCAACAGCGCCGGAGACAGCTTCTGACGGCATGCGGGAGATCCATTACTTCTCTTCCAGATCTGCATCGGACGATACCATGGTTACTTTGCAGGAAATTACAGAAGCTTATAATTCACAAGGCGGCAACATTAAACTTGTCATTGACAGTAATGCAGACAGATCAGCTTATGATCAGAAGCTGCGTACAATGATTGCCGGAAATCAGATGCCGGATATGTTTGATCTTGATGCTACGCCGTATGCCGTTGAACTTGGCGAACAGGGAAAGCTTACGGATATGGATGCTTTTCTGGATGAAATCGGCGAAAAAGACAACTACATTCCGCTGGCACTGAACTATGGACGTACCGCTGAGGGAAAACTGTATACATTGCCGTTGGAACTTTCAACAGAAATGATCTGGTATAATACAGACATGTTTGCTGATGCGGGAGTGGAAGCGCCGGAGACACTTGATGATCTTCTGGCAGCATGTAAAGCATTGGAAGAAAAAGGATATACACCGTTTGGTATCGGCGGTGCTGATGGATGGCCGCTTCTCCGTCTGCTGGCCGCCTATCCTTTCCGTATGTCCGGCAATGATTTCCTGAATCAGTTAGCCTCCGGCGAAGCAACAATGTCAGATGCGGAGGGCATTGCTGCCAGCGAATTTATGGCAGAAATCGGTCAATATTTTCAGCCCGGATTTACAACAACTGACGTTGCAACCGGCCTGAATCTGTTCTTGAGCGGAAAATGTGCCATGTATCCGACCGGAACATGGGAACTGAACTATTTTACCGATGAAAATCGTCCGGAGGGATTAAATGTCAGCTATTTCTATATGCCGACATGTGATGGCGCTGTAACAGGCGCAAATGAATACTGGGCTTTCGGAGGAATCGGTCTTGCAGTGAATCCGGATAAATTTGATGATGAGTATAAAGATTACCTGTCATTTGTTGTAAAGAATTACAGCTCGGCTTATTTTGCACATCAGCATCTTGCACCACAGAAGGTGAATACAGACGATGCATCCGATTTTGATGCGCTGTTCCTTCAAGTCATGGATGATACTGCAAAAATCGGCGATACAGCGGCCCGTCCGTGGGATGTTGTTTTAAATGAAGACGTGATTGCTACGATCAACGACAACCTCCCCGGTCTGTGCATGGGAGAAGAAACACCGGAAGAGTTTGTGGACGCCGTTAATGAGGCGCTTGAATCAAATAGGAGATGATTTGATTTATGAAAGTCTTACGTGATAAAAAAGCAATTGCATTCTTTCTGCTTCCGGCTTTTATTGTCTATACTATCTTGGTTATGATACCCATTGCCGTTTCGCTTTACTATAGTTTGATTGAGTGGAATGGTCTTGGCGCAAAGAAATTTGTGGGAATCAGCAATTTTACGAAACTTTTCGGGGATTCCGTATTTTTAAGAGCGTTTGGCAATAATCTGGTATATATTGTGATCGTTATGACACTGCAGTTGGGATTCGGTTTTATCATTGCTGTATTACTGACGTATTTGAAAAAGGGAAGAGGCTTTATTCAGACAGTGTACTATATCCCGTCCGTCATTACAGTTATTGCAATTGCACAGCTGTTTACGTGTTTTTACTCTTATGAGCCCCTTGGCTTGTTTAATATTTTCCGACAGTTATTCGGATTGGAACCACTGGCGTTTTTAAGTGAATATAAAATGGCTTTGCCTGCAGTTGCTTCTGTAGAAGGCTGGCAGTATATCGGTATCTATATGATCATTTTCTATTCTGCCCTCTCTTCCGTATCTCCTGATATTCTGGAAGCGGCAAGGATAGATGGTGCGACGGAGCTTCAGCTTCTATTCAAGGTTAGAATTCCGGCGATTGCAAATGTTATTATGTTGGCATGCATCCTGAGCCTTGTCGGTGCTTTACGAGGTTTTGCTGCCCCGATGAATATGACAAAGGGCGGTCCGAATCATAGATCTGAAATCCTTGCAACATACATGTACAAGAAGGCATTTACCAGCCGCGATTACGGATACGGAAGCGCTATAGCAGTGGTTATCGTTGTCTTGAGCATTATCGGTGTTCTTTTGATTAGTCGTTACATGGATAAAGAAGATGCTTAAAGGAGAATAGCATATGGATTATATATTGAAAAAAAGAATCAGAAAATGTGTTTATTGGTCTGTCATGATTGCATTTTTGATCATTCAGGCCTATCCGATCATCTGGCTTCTCCTTGCCGCATTTCGGCCGAACATGGAACTTTTGACGGAACCCTTCAGCTTTCCTAAAACGCTGACGCTTGAAAATTTTCGAACAATTTTTACGACCAGCCATATTCTTACTTATATCAAAAACAGTGCCATTATTTCTGTGATTTCTTTGCTCCTCATCGTTGTATTCAGTTCAATGGCATCCTTTGCGATCGCAAAGATGGTCTTTAGAGGAAAAAAGAAAATATATAGATATTTTTTGATCGGTCTTACAATTCCGTATGCGGTAACGTTGATTCCATTGTTTACTATGTTTGCCCGTATAGGCCTTGTAGATACCAGACTCAGTGTTATTTTGCCGTTAGTGGCATTCCAGCTGCCTGTTTCAATCATGCTGTTTGTCAGCTTTTACTCCTTTATTCCGGATGAGATCATAGAAGCGGCAATCATCGACGGTACGAGTATTTATGGAATTTATACAAAAATCATTGTTCCGTTATCTCTTAATACAATTCTGACGGTATTGGCAATGAACTTTATTACTGTGTGGAATGACTATACCTTCAGTCTTGTCTTCATTAACAGCACGGAACTCAAGACCATTTCCACCGGTCTTACCGATTTTATAGGGCCGAGAGGGCTAAAAGACTGGGGTGCCACTTATGCTGCGATCGCACTGTCTATCTTACCTACGCTGGCAATCTATTTCTCGTTAAATAAGAAAATGACTGCCGGTATGACTTTGGGAGCTGTGAAGTCATGAATAAAATTGTCAGACCACAAAAACACTTTGCATTACAAAAGGGATGGATCAATGATCCAAATGGATTGATATGGTTCAAAGGACAATATCACTTGTATTTTCAGTGTAATCCATACAGCAACGAATGGGATAAAATGCACTGGGGTCATGCCGTCAGTCAAGACCTGATCCACTGGGAAGAATGTGAATTAGCGCTGTTTCCGGATCAGCCTTATGAAGACTATCAGCGAGGCGGTTGTTTTTCCGGTTCCGTTGTTGAACATGATGGCAGGATATATGCCTTTTATACTGCCGTGACTATGCGGGATGGAAAAATTATTCCGACAGTGTGTATGGCTTATTCGGAAGACGGATATACATTTGCAAAACCGAAAGAAAATCCGATTATCGCGGAATGCCCTTGCGAAAGTTCGGATTTTCGTGATCCAAAGGTCATCTTTTATAAAGATCGCTGGCAGATGGTAATCGGAGGATCCGGCGGCGATGCTGCTGATCTGAAAAGTCATGGTCGTATCTATTTATATCATTCCATAGACCTGTATCATTGGGCATATGACGGTATATTGTATGAGGCACAGGATGGAGAAGGTACGATGTTTGAATGTCCGGATCTGTTTAAAATTGATGAAAGATGGGTCATTACGGCTTCGCCGATGAATCGGACGGATTTCCGGCCCACAGTATATATGACGGGTGTATTAAATTTCAAAAACTGTTTGTTTTGCAGGGAATATCTCGGAACACTTGATTACGGACCATACTATTATGCTTCACAAGTCTATTACGACAAGTATAATCGCCCAATATCTATCGCATGGCTGGGGGGCTGGGAATGGATGCCCTGGATTCACGATCACGGCCCTTCAGAAGAAAACGGATATCGAGGGATCATGTCATTTCCCCGTCTGCTCAGTATGGGAAATGATGGAAGGCTGCAAATGATCCCTTACGTTGAAGAAGAAACACAACCCTTGTCCGGTAAGGAGATTGCCGGCGATCTTATGCCTGTAGGTGCAGAACATACAGTGTGGCATCTGCAGGGCGTACTTACAAGGAAAAAATCAACATCTGAAGTTTCCTTTGTCTTCAGTGATGAGGAGAATCACAGGATCAGGATCACAATGGATTTTTTGTTTGGAAATTTGATCACAGATTTCTCCGAATCAGATCAATGGACACGAAATGGGATCAGGATTTATAGAGCAGACATTGAAAATGAAGAAGAAATTCCATTCCACGTAATGCGGGATGGAAATGTTATTGAAGTATATCTGTTTGACGGAAAGTGTAATGTTACCACCTTGTTCTATCCAACGGACGGAAAGGTACAAATGACAGTCTTGACGAAAGGCGCTGGAGTCAAAATCAGATACCCGGAATAAAAAAGAATTTAGCGAAAAGGCACCCAGTCCCATAATACATTGTCAAACCGCCCAAACTGTGGTACGATAACCAAAGACAATGGTCAGAAGGGAATCATATGAACTATATTGTATTTGATCTGGAGTGGAATCAGGGGAATCCAAAGCGGGAACCGGAAGTATACGGCGTGCCTTTTGAGATCGTGGAGATCGGTGCTATAAAACTAAATGAAGAGAAAAAGATGATCGGCGAGTTTAACAGACTTGTAAAACCGCAGCTCTATCATGAAATGAATCATATCACAAGAAAGCTGATCCATCTGCAGATGGCGCAGCTTGAGCACGGCAAGCCCTTTCCAAACGTCTTTGAAGACTTTAGGGAGTGGTGTGGGGAAGATTTTCTCTTCTGCACTTGGGGGCCTTTGGATCTGGAAGAACTTCAGAAAAACATGAAGTATTACGATCTGGATCCTCTCTCCGACAGACCTTTAAAATTTTATGATGTGCAAAAACTATTCAGTATCGCTTACGAAGATAAAAAGACAAGGCGCTCTCTGGAATACGCGGTGGATTTTTTAAACATAGAAAAAGATATCCCGTTCCACAGAGCTTTCAGTGATGCCTACTACACGGCGAAAGTGCTGGCGGCTATCAACGACGAAAGCGCTTTGCAGTGCTACTCTTTTGATACGTTTATCAAACCGAAAAGCCGAAAAGAAGAGATCCGAATCGTTTTTGATACCTATGCGAAATATATTTCCAGAGAATTTTCCACAAAAGCGGACGCTTTAAGCGACAAAGAAGTTGCAAGCTGCCGCTGTTATTTGTGCCATAAAAATATCCGCCGGAAGATCAAATGGTTCACTCCCAACGGAAAACATTATCTGGCGGTTTCCTACTGTGATAAGCACGGTTATATGAAAGGCAAGATCCGTGTCCGCAAAACGGAGGAAGGCACCATCTATATTGTAAAAACAGAAAAGTTTATCTCTGCCGAAGAAGCGGACTCTATCAAAAACCGCCTGCAGCATGCGAAAGAAATTCGCAGACGCCACAAGCGGAAAATCATCCGGAAACCCCGTAAGTCTCCGGAAAGTTGATGATGCCCTGCATCCAGATCGTACCCTTAAATCGTCTTCCCGGTGCAGGTTCACCATACAGATCCTTTTTATTGATGCAGACATCAAATATCAGATCATTGCAAGTGACTCCCAAGATCCAGAGTTCTTCCCCCGTCAGTTTATTCTTCTCCGTACTGCAGTCCAGAATTTCTCCCAAAATAGAATACTGGTCGCATTCCACGCCGTAAGGCATAAAATATGTGTCCACAAGGCTTAAAACATCTTCTGTCCGAATCTTTTTTGAGACTGCGTTGTAGGTATCCATATCCTCAAGCGTCAGCGTTTCGATGGCCTCCTCATCTCCCTGCCTCGCCTGCGCGATCAGCTTGTTGCGGTTGGTCGTTTCCTTCTCAATCTTTTCCATATCCGCCTTATTCTTACGAATGGGCAAAACAACTTTTCCGCTGATGGAAAGAGCGCTTAAAGTAAGACTTGTGCCGCGCACCGGAAGTCTTTCACCGTATTTTATTTTTGCATAATCTATCATATTCTGCAAATAAAAGATCAGGGAAACGCCAACCCTCAGGTCATTGCAGACGCCCGCATAAGATTCTTTCTCCGCATGGCGTTCCACAGAGATATCCTCCTCCGTGGAAATACCGTCCCCACGAAAATACGGGAAACTATATTCATAACTGAATTCATCTTTCTCATCAAACTCACCGCAGACCGTCATACCGATGCGGTTCGCAAAATCTTTGCAAAACTCCGCCAGCATTGTAGTCTCGGAATTTGATGTATAACTCCTCTTATCTGCATTTTGAATAACCTCCATCACAAGGTCATGCATCTGCTTCGGCGTCCTGATCCTGCTGAACCCGATAGCCCGCAAATATTTATGCAAAGATCTCACCTCCGTTCTGATTCGATTTAAAAGTCCTCCCGGGAAAAATCACGATATCTTATCCGCTCCTCCCATATAAGGTCTGAGCGCTTCCGGGATACGGATGCTGCCGTCCGCCTGCAGGTTATTCTCCAAAAATGCAATCAGCATTCTCGGCGGCGCTGCCACCGTATTATTTAATGTATGTGCAAAGTACTTGTTTCCGTCACTGCCTTTTACGCGAATTTTCAATCTTCTCGCCTGAGCATCGCCGAGGTTGGAGCAGCTTCCCACTTCAAAATACTTTTTCTGTCTCGGAGACCATGCCTCCACATCAAAGGATTTCACTTTCAAGTCTGCCAGATCGCCGGAGCAGCACTCGATAGTCCGCACCGGAATATCCATAGATCTGAACAGATCTACCGTATTCTGCCAGAGTTTTTCAAACCACATCGGCGACTCCTCCGGTTTGCATACGACGATCATCTCCTGTTTCTCAAACTGATGGATTCTGTAAACACCCCGTTCTTCCAGACCGTGGGCTCCCTTTTCCTTTCTGAAACAAGGCGAATAGCTGGTCAGCGTCTGGGGAAGTTTTTCTTCCGGCAGCATCGTATCAATAAATTTTCCGATCATGGAATGCTCGGACGTGCCGATCAGATACAGATCCTCTCCCTCTATTTTATACATCATAGCATCCATCTCCGGAAAACTCATAACGCCGGATACAACATTTCCGTGAATCATATAAGGCGGAATGCAGTAGGTAAATCCTCTGCCGATCATAAAATCTCTGGCATAGGAGAGCACTGCGGAATGCAGTCTGGCAATATCCCCCATCAGATAATAAAAACCGTTTCCCGCCACTTTTCTTGCGGCATCCAGATCAATACCGTTTACGCTTTCCATGATTTCCGTATGATAGGGAATCTCAAACTCGGGAACTACGGGTTCGCCGTATTTTTTGATTTCCACATTTTCCGTATCATCTTTGCCGATCGGCACAGACGGATCAATAATATTCGGAATCTGCATCATAATACCGGTCACTTTTTCTTCCAGTTCAGCCTGCTTTTTCTCAAGCTCCGAAAGACGTTCCGCATTTTCGGCAACTTCTTTTTTCTTTTCTTCCGCTTCTTCCTTTTTTCCCTGCCCCATCAGCTTGCCGATCTCTTTGGCAATTTTATTTTTTGCCGCTTTCAATTCATCGGCTTCCTGCTGCGCCTTCCTTCTGTCTGCATCCAGCACGATCACTTCGTCAACTAAAGGCAGTTTACTGTCCTGAAATTTCTTTTTGATATTTTCCTTTACAATGTCAGGATTCTCTCTCAAAAATTTGATATCGATCATAATACCCCTCTTTTCCGTTCCGGATCTGCCTTCATTTTGACATCCTCCGGACTCTGCACTGCTTCCTAATCATTATTTACGTTTCCGCATATTTTATTTCGCCGATGATCCCATCGCAATACTTAACGCCCTTTCTTCCTCCGCTCCGAGGGAGATAGCACTTGTGCCGCCCTTTATTTCCTTCGTATAGGAATAGCAGCCCTCGCTGCTGTGTACGGAATTTATGATAAAACCGTCGTTGTTTTCATCTAACAGGGCCAGCGAAAAGGAAAGCTGTCCTCCCATCTGATTAAAGGCGTCATACTTCACAATGCCCAGCTTCTGAAAAGTCTTTTCCAAATTTTTGTATAAAATACGGATATCTTTCTTATTTCTGTCCGTATTTGTTTTTAACAGCTTCATATCCTCAAAAACGCCCTGTATATCGTTTTCCAGACTGGACGCATTCTTCCCGCTCATAAATTTCTCATAGCGTTTTTTGATCTTAGTGTATTTTACAAGCAGTACGATCAGCAAAATCAGCACGATCAACAACACCGCTGCGATGCCGACCAGAATATACCCGATGTCTATGCCGCCCAAACCGATCATTGTCAAAAAATCACTGTTCATCTGCTTCTCCTTTGTTTTTTATCCTTCAGACTTTATCTTCATAAAAAATTCTGTGATCCGTTCCAGTTCCTCATGGCTGAAAAATTCTATTTCCATTTTTCCCGCCCCGTTTTCCTTCGATTGGATGGAAACCTTTGTTCCGAGAGACTGTTTCAATTTCTCTTCAATATCTCTATATACAAGCTCCAGACTTTCATTTACCGTTTTCGGCTCTTTTTTCGCCTTCGGACTCTGAATATTCTTTACCAGTTTTTCCACTTCACGCACATTCAGTTTTTCATCAAATATCTTCTGAGCCAAATCATACTGTGCGTTCTTGTCTTCAATACCGATCAGCGCTCTGGCATGTCCGGTGGTGATCATGTCGTCTATGATCATCTGCTGCACTCTCTCGTCCAGCTTTAACAGACGCATGGAGTTAGTCACCGTAGTTCTGCTTTTGGAAACCCGTTCTGCCACCTCGTCCTGAGTCAGGTCAAATTCTGTCAAAAGACGCTTATAAGCTAACGCTTCCTCGATAGGATTTAGGTCTTCCCTCTGAATATTTTCAATCAGAGCGATCTCCACGATCTCCTGTTCCGTGAAGCTTTTGATGATCACCGGCACTTCTTTCAGACCCGCAAGCTTTGCCGCCCGCCATCTTCTCTCTCCGGCTATGATCTCATAGTAGGTTTTCCGATCCTGCACAAGAATCGGCTGCAGTAATCCGAACTGTTTGATGGAATCAGCCAGTTCCTGCAGCGCATCTTCGTCAAAGTTCTTTCTGGGCTGTTCCCTGTTGGGTTCTACCTTTGTGATTTTGACAAGCTGCTCCGGCCCCTTTTCCTCAGGAATTTCCGTAACCCCTTCTTTTGCTTTTTTCGGTACCTGCGCTCCCGGTATAAGCGCGTCCAATCCCTTTCCTAATCCTCTTCCTTTTGCCGCCATACTTCCCCCATTCTATTCCCGTTATATTTTATCGTTGTATCCCCTCACGTCACTTTTCGATGATCTCCTGCGCCAGTTTTGCGTAGGCCTCCGCTCCCGCGGATTTTCCGTCATACTGATTGATGGGGATGCCGTGGCTGGGCGCTTCCGCCAGTCTGATATTTCTCGGGATCGCCGTCTCAAAAATATGCTGCGTCAGGTTATTTTTCACATTTTCCACCACCTGCATGGAGAGGTTTGTTCTGGAGTCATACATTGTAAATACAACCCCCTCAATGTCTAACACAGGGTTCAGCCTTTCCCTGACAAGATTTACCGTGTAGATGAGCTGACTCAATCCCTCCAACGCATAATACTCACACTGGATCGGCACCAGCACCGTATCCGCCGTGACCATCGCATTCACGGTGAGAATACTTAACGAGGGCGGACAGTCTATCATAATATAATCATACTGATCTTTAATATAATCGATCTCATTTTTTAAAATAAACTCTTTCTTATCCGCATCGATCAGTTCGATCTCCACTGCTGCGAGGTTTACGTTTGCCGGGATCAAGGAAACATTCGGGATCACCTCTTCCAAAAGGCATTCCCCGATCGCACATTCTCCCAGCATCAATTCGTAGATCGTATTCTCCAACTCATTTTTATTCACTCCGTACCCGCTGGTCGCGTTTCCCTGGGGATCGGCATCTATCAGTAAAACCCTTTTTCCTTTTTCAGCAAGAGCCGCCGTCAGATTGATGGAAGTTGTCGTCTTCCCCACGCCGCCCTTTTGGTTTGCCACTGCTATTACTTTTGCCATTCTTCCTCACATTCCGCCGCCTGCGCGGCAATTTCTCTTTTGTCCATACAAAGCTTTTTTCTTTCTAAAACGTCTATTTTACAGTATAACATTCTTTTTTGCCATATTCCATAACAAATAATTCTATTTTTGCGCAATTTTTGCTATTTTTCTATGTAGTTTTCACAAAGAAACCGCCTCAGCAATTCCCCGTATACACATACTTCAGATATTTCCCCGCTGTTTCCGCCAAATCATACACGCTCTTCACTGACGTAGCTTCGGCCTTTCCCATCTGATAGCGCGGAAAAAACCGGCTCACATGGAGCGGAATTTCCCTGTTTACGGAAGCGATCCAAGCCGCCGCCTCCTCCATTTCCGAAATGCCGTCATTTTCTTCCGGTACGATGAGCGTGGTCAATTCCACATGGCAGTCTGACGCCGCCTGTACAATAAATTCTTTTACAGCTGTCAGGCTTCCCCCGAGTTTTTGATAATACTCCTTCCGGAATCCTTTTAAATCGATATTCATAGCGTCGATATAAAGCAGTAGTTTTTTAAGGACCTCCGGCGATGCCGTACCGTTTGTTACAAGCACATTTTTCATGCCTGCATCTTTTACCAGTTTCGCCGTATCAAACACATACTCCCAACCTACAAGCGGCTCGTTGTAGGTGAAAGCCACACCGATATTCCCTTTATCCTTACAATCTGCAGCGATTGACGTAAGGGTATCCGGTGAGAGATAATTATCTTCCGACAGATCCGGCCCTACCATGGATATCTCATGATTTTGGCAGAACGGACATCTCAGATTACATCCAAAACTCCCCACCGACAGTATTTTGCTGCCCGGATAAAACCGATTAAGCGGCTTTTTTTCGATGGGATCAAGGGCAAGGGAGGAAACCCGCCCGTAATTTCCGCAGACTATTTCTCCTCCGTCATTTTTTCTTGCCCTGCAAAGTCCCCACTGACCGGGCCTCAATTTACAATGATGCAGACATGTCTGACAAACTCTTTCCATGTTCCCTCCCGATTATCCTGTCTGTACTAATAACATCATATAACATTCCGAACGTTTAATAGTGCCTCACTACCTCAAACCGCTCCAACTCTACTTCCTCGTTCTCTTTGATTCCCGCTTTCTGTTTCGCTATCGCGATCTGCTCCTCCACCGTATCGATGCCTTCCAAATTCGGCAAGAGCAGTCCCCTCTTTCGCCCTTTTGTCACGATCACGCCGTACTTCTTCGTATCCAGTTCTTCCGGTGAAGAGATCTTTTCCGTCTCTCCCAGCACATCTACGCTGATCACCAGAAATTCCAGTTCCTCCGGCTCTATGGGCGAAAACCGCGGATCCCGCACAGAGGCGCTAACAGCATTTTCAATGATCTCTCCGGCCAGATTAGGCTGCACAGGCTGAATCGTTCCGATACATCCCCGCAGCTGCCCATCTTTCTTGATGGAAACAAAAGCTCCGGCCCTGCGTTCCCGCAATTCCGCAGGGAGATCCTCCGCGACCTCCGGCTTTCTACCGGATATGATATACTTTTCTATCGTCTTTCTGGCAAGCTGCACATAGACATCTTCCTTCTCCCGCAGCTCCTCAAGGCGTTTTCTCTCTTTTTCTTCATACTGTCCCCTGAAGTTCCGCTCATCGTTCTCTCTGCCTGCTTCAAAGGTGCAGACGCCGTAGCCCACACCGAAAGGCCCCTCATAAGAGAGCCGCCTTGCCGTCACTTCCCTCTGATCGAAAGCCCCGGCCATGATCACAAAAGAACGGTGACCGCATTCACCGGCCTTTTCACAAAATTTTTCCGAGAAATCAAACAGCTCGGAAAAACTTCCCGTACCCATGACTTCCATAATACGTTCGTCATACACCGGCCCCTCTTCCTGAAAACCATACGGTCCGTCTTCTTTTAACCTGTGGGACAGATCCCCGCTGGCAATGATCACTGTTTTCCTCCGCAGACGTCCGGCTGTCTCCTTGATACACTCTCCCAGTTCATAGTGTCTTGTGAGAGGCAGACCGGACAAGCCGATCCTCACGATTTTGAAATCCTGATAAAACTGCTCCACAAAATAAAGCGGCACCATAGTCCCGTGATCCAGCTTTTTCTCCCGCTCTCCCAGTGTCCCCGCAGGCAGATTCCTCCGGTCTGCTAATAGACACAACTCCTCCACAAATTCCGTATCGTAGGAAACCTCAAACTTTACATTATTCGCCCGAAACGTTCCCAGATCCCCTTTCGCGCTCCTCCCCGGCGAAATGTGAAAATAATCCGCATACATGGTCTGATGAGGCGACAAAATCACAATGGTCTCCGGCTTATACGCTGTGATAAATTCCGCCGCCTCCCTGTACGCATCAATCGTTTTCTGTATTTTTTTCTCTTCCCCTTTTCCTACCTCCGGCACGATAATCGGAGGATGGGGCGCCATGACTGCTGCCAAAATACCGTTCATACTATGACCTCCCTATTGCGTAACGTTTATTCGTCATTAGCCTTCTCCTCCGGCACATATTGCATAAGGTCGCCGTAATCACACCTCAGTACATCACAAATCCTCCCAAGAATCGCAAGGTTCACCGGCTCATCCCGACGAAGTTTTGTCATTGTATTTGGTGCAATATCTGCCGCTTTCCGTAAATCCGCTTTACTCATCTTCTTATCAACAAGCAACTTCCACATCCGGTTATATGAAATAGCCATATTTGTATCTCCTGTATTATTCATCCACCCTTAATATATACTACAATACCAAATTTCATCTCTTTTTTCAAGATACATTCGCAACTATATGCGAGTTTTGCTTGTTTTTCTTTATTCTGCGTGTTATAATTTAAATGTTTCAATGTTATACTGTAATTTGGGAGGCCGTCATGAAAAACTCCGAACCTACATTTGATGGAAGTCATATTATTAAAACTAATGAAATTGTAACCCTTTACCACGGTTCAAAATCGGGAATTCATGATACCATTGCCCCAATAAGCCGAAAACGCTGTGATTTCGGAAGGGGCTTTTACATGGGAACTGACAAGACACAGCCACTTACTTTAATTTGCAATTATCCTAATGCTAAAATATATACATTAAGAATTAACCTATCAGATCTCAATATTCTCAATTTAGAGGCAGGATTAGACTGGGCGTTGTTGATTGCATATAATCGCGGCAAGATGGAATCTATAAAACATTCCACTATATATAATCATTTTGCAAATTTAAGCAACGGCTGTGACATGATTATCGGATATATCGCCAATGACAGAATGTTTGTTGTTCTGGATCGTTTCTTCAACGGAGAAATTACCGATATGGCGCTTATCAACAGTCTTTCGGCATTGAAACTTGGCAAGCAATATGTCGCTTTGACAGAAAAAGCCTGCAAAAAAATAGAAATCCTTGATGAACGCGAACTTACCACAAATGATCGTGATAAACTAAAGCACAAAAGCGAAGCCAACCGTTCCAAAGGAATTGCAATGGCAGATGAAATTTGCCGGAAATATCGTCGGGACGGCCGATTCTTTGATGAAATATTGAAAGCAGGTGAATAGAATGGAAAAACTCACTCTCGAAAAGCGTCAACTCTGCGATATACAGGGAAGATTATTTGAACTTGCGTTAAAAACAGGATTGGATTGTCCGTCGTTTATAGACTCTTTTATGAACAGCAAGACCGCCGCTTCCCTTGATGATATTTATGATCGACTTCAATGGGCTGGTGAAGAATATATTCTTGAGGAATTGAATGATGAAGTGAGCGGGCTCAAACAGGCCGGCGAGGCTTATCCTGCGGAAGTTATGTATTGGACAGGATATACCTATCGTTATTGGCATTATTACACGGAAGAATATAGCAGTGAAATATATAAAATAGCTGATGCCCAAACTATGAAGGAATGCTGGCTCGGCTTCCACACTTTTGATGTTGAAATGGCTATCGATGATCTAAAAGAAATTTATAGACAAAAATGTAAAAAATCTCCGTGAAACCGACGGCTTCGCAGAGATTTTTCACTCTTCTATTTCGCCTTCTTTTCCGCAGCGTAAATTGTCCCAAACAAGCTGCCAAGAAAAGCAAACAGTAACACAAAACTCCCGGCGTACCTCATTATTCCCCACTCCGGATTTCCTAAGATATAATGCAGCACCGGGTAAAGTACCATGGAAAGACAGGCCCATCGTCTGAGGCCGTTTACAACATGGGGCCAATTCTTATTGTTAAACTCCATCCCCGGCATGCTCATCTGGAACACCCCATCACAAAATACGCTTACACGATTTTCGTCATAAAAGCTCGGCAATTTCACTTTGACAAAAAAACAAAAATATGCTCCGAACACAGCGCTCAACAGCACAAGCGTAAGCAACACCTCAAAAGTCCGCCCACCTGCATAATTCAAAATCATGCCGCCGCATCCAGCCAAAAATGATATTGCATACCGGACCGGCCATCTGCTCCTTATCTGGTATGCTCTTTTTGCCTGATCATCTCTGTAACTGATTGCTGTCTTTACGATAGTTTCCACCTGACCGGCTTCTAACCCCTCTTCTTTCACCATTTTCCCGCACATCAGTAATTCCGTCACAGATACTCCTAACAACTCCGAGAGCGGCACGAGCAGGGCTGTATCCGGAATGCTGGCTCCGGTTTCCCATTTGCTGACCGCTTTATCTGAAATATACAGACGCTCGGCAAGCTCTTTCTGAGTGTAGCCTTTCTCCCGCCGCAGCCCTGCTACAAACGCTCCGAATTTCTGCCTGTCAATCTCATACATACTCTACACCTCCACGCAATCTTGTATTTATTTTAACGTGAATCCGGCCTTTCAGCAATCGAATGACAGTAGAATGGCTGTCCCGCCGCAGTCAAACGGCGGTAGAACAGGTTACAAAATACAAATTTTCACTCTTCTTTCTTCCGAAACTCTTTTGAGAGTATAAATACTCCGAACAAAACTCCGTTAAGCAGAATTGCCGCCGGAATTGCTTCCCAAGTCACCGCCTGATTTTGCAGGATCTCTACAGAATAATCATTGGCCACTACCAAAATCAGATTATTGTTCAAAAAATGCAGGATCACAGGCACCCAGATATTGTTCGTCTTCAAGTAAGCCCATGCAAAAAAGATCCCTAGCCCTATACAAGTGATGATCTGCGATACCGTCATAATCAGCCCTTTGTCCGGTGTGGTGTAAAAGAAAAAGTCGAGAAAAATATGCCATAGACCCCATACCACGCCGAGAAGCAGGACGCCTCGCCTCATACCGAATCGCTTCTGAAGTATCGGCTGCAAATAATATCTCCATCCGTATTCCTCACCAAAAAAAGCGACAAAAGAAAATACGAAATTGATCGGTATGTAAAGCAGATAGAACCAGGCAGTGGGATTTTTAACGATATCCAATATCATCCCTGCCTCCCCTTCCAGCACATAACTGATCGCCGCCCTGCCAAAATAGAGCACGATAAAAACAAAAATACAGAATAGAGAACCTTTCCAATTATTCCATGCAAGCCCGTATTTTTTCCGCCTCTCTTTTCCTGAAACGAGCAGCATGATCCAGCACAGGATACTCGCGGCAATTATCACAAACTGCGAAATCAATGACCATATGGAAAGTGTCATCCCGTTTAAGGATAAAGGTTCCCCCGGTGACGCCAGAGTGAGCACACAGCAGACGACCATCACAAACGTCGATAACAAAAAGCATATGTAAAACCATCTGGGCAGCAGCTCATCTTTCCACTGCGTCACCAGATAAGCCAACATAACGCCGGCTGCCGGATAAAACATCTGCGCGCTTGGAAATACGCTCATCTCCACCGGAATGGTACTGCCGTACCAAGTCAAGATCCCCATTACATAGGTCAGGCCATATGCTATAAGGAGAAAAATAATCAACTGTTTTTTTGTCTTATTCTGTTCTGTCATGTCACATGTTTCCTTTCGTCCTGTTATGAAATATCAAACTCCGGCGGCACATCCAGTTCATGAGGTACCGGCCTGCCGTTTTTCTTCCGCTGGCGGACGCATTCCGTCAACAAATATTCTATCTGACCATTCACAGATCGAAAATCATCCTCTGCCCAGGCTGCGATGGCATCATACAATTTTGCCGACAGACGAAGCGGAACCTGTTTTTTGCTGTTATCCGCCATCCGTTAATACAGACTGCCGGAATTTACGATAGGCTGGGCATCCTTATTTCCGCAGAGTACCACCAACAAGTTAGATACCATGGCTGCTCTTCTCTCATCGTCCAATTCCACTACTTCATTTTCGGACAGACGTTTCAATGCCATCTCCACCATTCCCACAGCGCCGTCCACGATCAGTTTCCTTGCATCGATGATCGCCGACGCCTGCTGACGCTGCAGCATCACTGCCGCGATCTCCGGCGCGTAGGCGAGATAAGTGATCCTTGCTTCAATTATTTCCAACCCTGCCTCAGCGACCTTGTCCTGAATCTCCTGCCTGATCCGCTCCGCCACAACTTCGCTGGATCCCCGCAGACTGCCGTCGTCCGCCTGCCCGTCCCCTGTGGTATCCACATTTTCTGCGGCATCGTAAGGATAGATCCTGACAACATTACGCAGCGCGCTGTCGCATTGCAGTGACAGATATTCTTTATAATTGTCCACATTAAATACCGCTTTCGCCGTATCCACCACGCGCCACATCACCGCGATGCCGATCTCCACCGGATTCCCCAGACAGTCGTTGATTTTCTGTCTGTTGTTGTTTAATGTCATGATCTTTAAGGAGATTTTCTTATTTGCACCTCCCATATTCATATTTAAACTTGTCTGATTCACCCCCCCAATCTGAAATAATTTCGCTGCCCCTGACTCCACGTCGCCGCTTTGGTTTAACTTTGTTTCGGCCGCCGGATTAACCATGGAACAGAACGGGTTCACAAAATAGAATCCGTCCCCTTTCAAGCTGCCGATGTATTTTCCGAACAATGTCAGTACAGCCGCCTCCTGCGGTTTTAACACATGCAGCCCGCAAAACGGAATCCAACCGAGAGCAACATAAAGAATGCCGACAACGACCAATACCGTACCCGACACCCCCGCCCTGTCGGCGTTTACATTTATGACAATCCCGCCGATGATAGCCAGAATTCCCATAACATATAGTATAGCAAATAATACGAGCATTGCCATACCGTTTTTCTTTTTCTGTAAAATCTTTTCTTCCATAACTTCTTTCCTCCTTCTTTGGCATTTTGTTTGATGTCTGTATGATATCATTTTGATATCATTATGTCAATACTTATTTATTTGCTTGATTTTGAGTTTCAAAGCGGCAAAAAATATGTTACTATGATATTCATCACAGAAAATGCAGATAATAATGAGAAGTTTTCAGTACCCTATATTTTCTGTTACTATTAAAAGGAGCAGTGCCCGAAAACGGGTTGTGAAAAATAATGTATGACGTGATCATTATCGGCGCCGGTGTGACCGGAAGCGCCATAGCGCGGGAGCTGTCCCGCTATCAACTGAAGATTTCAGTCATTGAAAAAGGGGAAGATGTCTGCTGTGAGACTTCCAAAGCCAACAGCGGCATCGTCCACTCCGGTATTGACTGCAAACCGGGAACCGTAAAAGCCCGCATGAATATTCTGGGGAATGAAAAAATGGAGGCTCTGTCGAAAGAACTTGATTTTCCGTTTAAACAAAACGGCTCTCTTATCCTGTGCTTTTCCGAAGAAGACCGTCCCCGATTAAATCAACTTTACGAACAGGGCATTGCAAACCGGATTCCCGGTATCCGCATTGTGGAAAAAGAGGAACTGCATAATCTGGAACCGAATATATCGGATGAGGCAATCGCCGCAGTGTATGCCCCCACAGGCGGCATCGTATGTCCCTTCGGCATGAATATCGCTTTTGCCGAGAATGCGGCCGAAAACGGCGTAGAATTTCTGTTTCATACGGAAGTAACCGATATCCGCAAAATTCCACAGGGCTATGTGCTGACAACAAATGAGGGAGAATTACAGACCAGATGCGTCGTCAACGCTGCCGGCATCCATGCCGATAAATTCCACAATATGGTCAGTGAACACCAAATCCACATCACCCCCCGTCTGGGCGAATACTGTCTGCTTGACAAGACGGCCGGCAAGCTGGTGGAAAAGACGATCTTCCAGCTCCCCACCAGACTGGGCAAGGGTGTTCTCGTCACTCCCACGGTCCACGGAAATATTTTAATGGGTCCCACAGCCAGAGATTCCGACGACAGGGAATCCACCGACACAACCGCAGAAGGTTTGGCTCAGGTTATAGAGTCTGCAAAAAGATCCGTACCTGTTCTGCCGATACGCCAGATCATCACCTCTTTTTGCGGCAGCCGCGCTCACGAGGACGGAGGCGAATTTATCCTCGGGGAACCGGAAGATGCTCCCGGCTTTTTCGATGCCGCCGGGATCGAATCGCCGGGACTCACCAGCACTCCGGCCATCGGCTGCTATATTGCAGAGTTGGTATGCGGCCTGCTCTCTCCAGCCGAAAATCCGAATTTCAACGGACGCAGAACCGGGATCCTCGATCCGAAAACGCTCTCGAAAGAAGCTTACGCACAGTTGATCAGGGAACAGCCTGCCTACGGCAACATCATCTGTCGCTGTGAAACCGTCACGGAAGGAGAAATTCTGGACGCCATTCACCGCCCTCTCGGAGCAAGATCTTTGGACGGCATCAAGCGCAGAACCCGCGCCGGGATGGGGAGATGTCAGTCCGGCTTTTGCTCCCCCAAAGTAATGGAGATTCTGGCCAGAGAATATCATATCTCCCCGTTAGATATCACCAAAAGCGGAAACGGTGCAGACATGATCGTCGGCCGTACCAAAGAATATATACAGGAGGTTTCGCCATGAATTCTTACGATATTGTCGTCATCGGAGGAGGTCCCGCCGGACTCGCCGCCGCTGTTTCCGCGAAAGAAAACGGCATTGAAAGCATTCTCATCTTAGAGAGAGACGATAAACTCGGCGGTATTTTAAACCAATGCATTCACAACGGCTTTGGTCTCCACACTTTTAAAGAAGAACTGACGGGACCTGAGTATGCCGATCGCTTTATCAAACAGGTTGCCGCATTAGAAATTCCATATAAATTAAATACAATGGTTCTCGACATTACCGAAGAAAAAATCATTACCGCCGTGAACAGCACCGACGGACTGCTGCAGATCAAGGCGAAGTCTGTCATTCTCTCTATGGGATGCAGGGAGCGTTCCAGAGGCGCCCTGAATATTCCGGGCAGCCGCCCGGCCGGCATTTACTCCGCAGGAACCGCACAGCATTTGGTCAATATCGAAGGATATATGCCGGGCAGGGAAGTGGTGATCTTAGGTTCCGGCGACATTGGCCTGATCATGGCCAGACGCATGACGCTGGAAGGCGCAAACGTAAAAGTGGTGGCCGAACTGATGCCTTACTCCGGCGGCTTAAAAAGGAATATCGTCCAGTGCCTGGACGATTACGGCATCCCTTTAAAATTGAGCCATACCGTCATTGCCGTCAAAGGAAAAAAACGTCTTGAGGGCGTCACTCTGGCGCAGGTGGATGGAGAGGGAAAACCTATTCCTGGCACGGAGAAAGATTACCGCTGCGACACTCTGTTACTCTCCTGCGGTCTGATTCCCGAAAATGAACTATCCAAAGCTATGGGTACGGAGATGGATCCCGTCACAGGCGGCCCCTGTGTCAACGAATCTCTGGAAACCAGTATTTCCGGCGTCTTTGCCTGCGGAAATGTATTGCATGTTCACGATCTGGTGGACTATGTATCGGAGGAGGCTGCTGCAGCCGGCAAAAATGCTGTGGAATATATACAATACAAAGCCCTCTCTCCGGAAAATAAAGCGGCTCTCTGCATTGCCGGCCCGGAGATCCCTCTCATTCCCGCAGACGGCGTTCGCTACACGGTTCCGAAAAAACTTTGCACAGACCGCATGGCGGAAAAACTGACGGTCCGTTTCCGGGTAGGCTCCGTCTACAAAAATTGTTTTATATCTGTTTATCTGAACGACAGGCAGATCCTGCACAGAAAAAAACCGATCATGGCGCCCGGCGAGATGGAGCAAATCACACTGCAAAAAGAACAGTTAAAAGCTGTAGATGACTTGAAAACGATCACTGTAAAAATAGAGGAGACCTGAACATGGAAAAACGCTCTCTCACTTGTATCGGCTGTCCTTTGGGATGTGCCGTTTCGGTAGAATTAGAAGACGGACAGATTATAAATGTCGCAGGAAATACCTGTAAGCGCGGCGATGATTATGCCAGAAAAGAAGTTACCCGTCCCATGCGCATTGTGACCAGTACCGTCTCTGTGAAGGGCGGGGATATCCCCGTAGTTTCCGTGAAGACAGAACATGATATTCCGAAGGAAAAGATCATGGATATCATGAAATGTCTCGCAAGTCTGTGCGTACCCGCCCCTGTCCATATCGGGGACGTCGTTTTAGAAAACGCTGCACAGACGGGAGTGAATATTGTGGCCACGAAGGATGTGGCGGTAAAAATATCGTGACGCTTCAGCCGGAAATTTTCTTTTTCCGGTATTCCGTGGGCGTTACATGATAGCGCTTTTTAAATAATCTGCAAAAATAATCTACATTGTGAAACCCCGTTTCACCGGAAACGGCATGGATCTTTTTCTCTGTGTTTGAGAGTAGCTGCGCGGCTTCGTTTAAGCGATAGTTTATCAGGTAATTTATCGGCGTGATATGCAAATATCTGCGAAAAAGATTTAACACTGTGCTTTTGCTGATCCGCGCATAATCGGCAATGTCTTCCAGCGAAACATCATCCGCATAATTCAGATGGATGTACTGCATCATCATCTGCAATCTTGCCTGTGAGGAGGCTGAACTTTTTCTGCCGTTTTCCTCATATGAAATATCTGCATTTTCACATATTTTCAGCCAAAGACTCTGCATGAGGGAGGCTGTCATAAGTTCACCGGATGAAGTGTGCTCTTGAGCCTTTATAATCTGTTTCATGATCGACAAAACTTCCGCCTGCCACGGGACTTCCTCACAAAAAATCTGAAATGCCAATGTGGAAGAGATAACAGGTAAAATGTATTTATCATATATGAGGCTGCCCTGCGGAGCAATAAAAGAAGGCATACACAAAAAATTCGGAATATCAGCCTCCGCAGGAGAATAAAAGCGGTGCAGAATTTTGGAATTTATAAATATGCCGCTTCCTTCAGGCAGATCAAACTTTTTTTCTCCAACCCATGCGGTCACCGTTCCCGATCCGATATATACAAACTCCAGCTCGGTGTGCCAATGCCATTCCGCACAGTTAAAATCAAACTGCGCCAGATTTTCCTTATAAAAATTGAAGGGGTAACTGCTGTTGCCGTGCTGAATCGTTTCCATAAGATTTTCATCCGTTATGATCTTATTATACATATCTGCACCCTCTCCACAAATCACGGTTTTAAGATTATCACAAATGATTTTACGATATTATACAATAAACATCGGACATATATCAATGAAAACGTTGTTATCATATAATATAATTCAATATGCCTGCGGTACTTTAATACAGTATCCGCCGCAAAAAGGTAAAAGAAAGGACTTTGATCTATTATGCCAAACTATCAAAAAACAAAAAGAGCCTGTTATCTGGGATTTATCACACAGGCAATAGCGGCTAATTTTGCTCCGCTGCTATTTTTAAAATTCCACAACGATTACCATATTTCTCTCGGAAATATCGCACTGGTATCCACATGCTTTTTCTTTACGCAGCTTTTGATAGACCTGTTCTGTGCAAAATTTGTGGATCGGATCGGATACCGCGTATGTATTGTGACTTCTGAAGTATGTTCCGCTGCAGGACTGATCGGTCTGGCCTTTCTGCCGGATCTCATGCCGGATCCTTTTGCAGGGATCCTGTGCAGCGTGATCATCTACGCCGTGGGGAGCGGATTGATCGAAGTGCTCGGCAGTCCCATTGTAGAAGCTTGTCCTTTTGAAAACAAGGAGGCGACCATGAGCCTGCTCCACTCTTTCTACTGCTGGGGCTCGGTCGGAACAATACTTATCTCAACGCTGTTTTTTGCGATATTCGGCATGGACAACTGGAAATGGTTAGCTGTACTGTGGGCGCTTATCCCAACGATAAACATTTATAATTTTGCGACATGCCCTATTGAACATTTGGTGGACGAGGGAAAAGGCATGGGAATCAGACAATTAGCAAAAAATCCTTTGTTCTGGTTAGCTGTCTGCCTGATGATCTGTTCCGGCGCATCAGAACTTGCTATGGCACAATGGGCATCGGCCTATGCGGAGGAAGCTCTGGGTCTCGCAAAAGCTATAGGAGATCTGGCAGGGCCTTGCATGTTTGCGGTTACAATGGGGATCAGCCGCGTCATTTTCGGAAAATACGGTGAAAAGATGGATCTGATAAAATTTATGACGGCATCCGGCGTACTATGTGTGGTATGTTATCTTCTCACATCGCTGTCCTCCAATCCGTTCATCGGACTGATGGGCTGTATTGTGTGCGGCTTTTCTGTGGGAATCATGTGGCCCGGCACGATCAGTATTTCATCGCAAAAATTTCCTGCAGGCGGAACGGCCATGTTTGCACTGCTCGCTATGGCCGGAGATTTGGGCGGAAGCATCGGCCCCGGCATTGTCGGCCGTGTCACACAGTTTGCAGGAGACAATATCCGCATCGGTATGGGGGTCGGTCTTATATTCCCGGTCATTTTACTTATGATGCTTTTTATTCTCGGAAGGCAAAAGAGGCAGGTTTAATTTAGAAAGGGCGGTTAATCCGCCCTTTTATCCCTCTACCGTAGATCCACCAGTTCTCTCACCAACGACTTCACAGTCCCATGATACACTGCATACAACAAAACCGCAATACCGACAATGACCAGACCGCAGGATCCAAGTCCTTTCACTTCGGACATGCTGATCACCCCGTCGTTGGCAAACATGATCATGGCATATAAAATACTCATTGCCGTAATGCCGATTATGGACGGTGTGCGGATCACCGTGCAGCACTGCCGCCTGATCTCCTTCTTCAAAAAAGCGGGCGGCGCCCCCAGTTTTTTCAGATCCTCAAACACATAGCGGTTATTGAGCGCAATAGTCTGGCATCTCGTGTAGCAGATCACACAGGCCGCCGTCACACAGATTAGAAAAATGAAGAGAAACATCATCAGAAACACCGAAAAAGTCCGCATAAAATCCGTTTTTTCCAACATCGTGGATTTCGGCATATACTCCCAGTAAAGCCTGAAATCCGTATCACCCAGACGATCAAGATCAAAGCTTTTAGTCAATGAACGATCCGTGTCTCCCCAGTATTCCTCCCCTCTCTCATTTAACGCAACTTTATATACTCTGTCATAATAGCTTGCTATATTACAGCTTTCATCCAGAGACTCCACCAACAAATGCAGCAGGCGGTCTGCAAACCGATAGTCATCCTCTCCGCCCACATTGAAAACATGCATAACACCCCGCCATTCTCCTTCCGCACCTTCCGCTATCTCTGCGTAATCCGCATCATTCAACACGTAATACCCCTTATTCGGATCCGCCAACATAGTGTAATGCACATATCCGGCAAAGGACGTCTGTAAAGTCTTCCTTGTATTCATATTGGTAAAGACTTTACAATTTCTCCTCATCATGTAGGCGCTTCTCTCCTCGATATCGGTGACAGCCAGATAGGTCCCTGACTCCACGGTCACCTCTGTTCCTGTCAGCTCCCTGAAACCGCTCTCAGAAAAAAACTTTCCCTCAGCCAACAACTCCCAGTATTCCTCCACGATCTTATCTCCCTCCTGTCCTCCTCCTACATCCGCCATGCCATCCATGCCCAAATTGACGTACTCCGCCTCATGCCAGTCTTTTAGAGACAGACCGTACTCCGAGGCCATCCCTTTCACTTCTTCTTCAGACAGTCCGCTCTGGTCCGCCCGATAATGGTACAGATAATCATAAGGGCGATTTTTCAAATCGGCTGTCATGCTCGACATAAACATAGGCAGATAGAAGATGGCAAAACATGCCCCCGCGATCAGCACAGTGCTTACGAGCATATTGTTCACAGTCTGTTTCCCCTGAAACTTCATCATGCTGTAGGAGATCAGATTGCTCTTTAAGGATGAACCGGTCCGTCCGCGGGATTTACCTGTGCGAAAACTCCAACCATACACCACCGTATGAAGTAAAATCATATACAACCCAATAAATACCGGCGCATATAATATGTTGAGCCACGCTGTGGGATAAGTACGCAAGATTCTCAGATAAATCGTAGGCGCGGAATATCCCCCTACAGCTCCCAAAAGCAGAATAACAATGCCCGCAGGCCCGCACCATCTCCCTAACTCTTTTACCGGTTCATTCTTATGCTCCTCTTTAATCGTATCCAGTATATCGGTTCTCGCCAGATACCGCTTTGCCGTCACACAGGCAAGACCCACCACCATCGCCAGAAAGAAAAGCGGGATTATCAGGCTGGCAGACCGCATATGCAGCTGCATCTGCTCGCTGTCCGCAAGAAACAGCCGAAAACTGTTCCACAAAAGAGCCACAAAGGGAATTCCTGCCAGAATACCGCACCCGGAAGAAAGAAGGCTTAACACTAAAATCTCCCTATACAAAATCGGTGCAAGCTTTCTTTTTGATATTCCCAGAGCCATCAAAATACCGACCTGTCTTGATTTTTTTCTAAAGAACAGCGCCGTGGCATACAGCGTAAAGGCTGTACAACCTACCACAGCCAGCACAAAGATCATCTGCACCTGCTTTCTGGAATCCCCACCCTCCGGAAAGACTTCAAGCACCGTGGGCGACAGCATCATAATTGAATAGGCAGTGATCAACAGCAGGGAAATAAAGTTGCAAAACAGATACAGCCTCGCCTGATGATAATCCGACTTCCTTAGTTTTTTCTCCAAATCTTTCATTGTTCTCATATTTATTCTCCTTTGCCGCCTCATTCCCCATTGTTCATTTCCTTCAATGTATCCAACAGATATCCCTGAAAGCTATTCCGGCTGTCTGTCCGCTTTAGTTCTTTATAAATCAAACCGTCCTTTAACAGGATCACTCTGTCGCAAAAGGACGCCGAAAAGCTGTCATGGGTCACCATTAAAATCGTGGAATCCATCTCGCTTTTTGCCGTCTCAAAAGCCTCTATCACCGTCCGGCTCGACTTACTGTCCAGATTTCCGGTGGGTTCATCCGCCAAAATAAGAAACGGATCGTTGATCAAACTTCTGGCAACGGCGGCTCTCTGTCTTTCCCCTCCGGAAATATCCGCCGGATATTTATCCTTTATGTGCAAGATCCCGAACAGTTCCATCAGTCTGACTGCATATTCTTCCGCTTCTCTGTCGGCTCTCTCCCTGATGATTCTGGGGATCAAAATATTCTCTCTCACGCTCAGCCCGTCGAGCAGCATAAAATCCTGAAACACAAACCCCAGCTTTTCGTTGCGGACTTCCGCAAGCTCCTCCTGATCCAAATTGCCCAGATTCTGCTCTCCCAACAAAATCTCCCCTTTATCGTAGGGAATATAACAGGAAATGCAGTTCAGCAGCGTACTCTTTCCGGAGCCTGACGCGCCCATCACAGCTGTAAACTCCCCTTTTTCCACATGAAAACTGATCCCTTTTAACACCTGATAGCGGGTTTTCGCCGTCTCATAAGATTTATACAAATTTTTCACTTCAAGCATAGTGTGTCCTCCTTTTTTTATATGTCTTTGATTCTCTTTCCTTTTTTACTATACCGCAATTTATCTGTACCGAATTTTATCCTGTCAAGTTTTGCCTCGTTTTTGTAAAAATCCACACATTTCTGTGAAATATGTAAAGTTTAGCGCTTCTCATGTAATATTTGACACAGCGTATCTTGAGAGAATCATCCGGAAATGCTACAGTAAAAGAAAACATAGTTATTGCTGTCAAACAGAATGCCGACAAAAAGCATATTATGACAGTTAATGGAAAAGAGGTCTAATTATGCTTCGAATAGCTCTTTGCGACGACGAGGAAAATGCGCGCGATTTACTCAGAATACAATTGGAAAAACTGATGGATGAATCCGGGGACGAGATCATCTACGAATTCTCAAACGGCCGCACCTGCGTGAACTGGCTGACGGCACATCCCGGCGAAGTGGACCTGCTTTTTCTGGATGTGGAAATGGGAAAGGAAAACGGCATGGATGCGGCAAAAAAAATCAGAGCGGCAAACTGCAGTATCCTTATTGTTTTTGTGACGGGATATACTGACTATGTCTTCGAGGGCTATCAGGTGGACGCACTTGATTATCTGGTAAAACCCCCTTCCCCCGAAAGTCTTAAAAATGTGCTCCTTCGGGCTAAAAAACTGCTTTCTCCACAGTCCGAAAAATTTTTTGTTTTAAAAAATACGGAAGGGATCTACCGTCTGCCCATAGATGATATTCTGTATTTTTACAGTGACCGCAGATATATCCATCTCGTCACTGTCTTAAAGACCTACACATTTTACGGCAAATTAAGCGACATTGAAAAGCAGATACAAAGACACTTTATCCGCATCCACCAACGGTATCTTGTGAACAGTGATAAAGTAACTTTCCTTGGCTGTGATTATGTGACGATAAATAATCCGGCCAGTGAGAAACTGCCCGTCAGCCGGAATTACAAAAAGGAAGCTTCCGAAAAACTGGCCAGAGTTCTTTTGTCCGACACACCATTTTAATAGTATATGACAAAACAGGAGACGACATATGTTTGTTATCTTATTTGAAATACCCGGTTATTTTTTTCATTATCTGACCATCAGAAGACTTTTTCGCATAAAAAGATTCTGGCCTGCCCACGCTGTCCTGCTATTTATAAGCTCTTTGATCGTCAGCATGGTCATCTTTATCGGAGACTGGTACAATCTTCCCCTGACTTTCTTCCTTTACCTTGCCGGTATCCAGTACGCCTGCACGGACTCCCCGTATAAAAAGCTGTCCCTTTCCCTGATGCTTTCCAGCACCGTATTCGCGTGGAACATCTTTCTTGACAGTATTTTGGAACTTTATCGCAGCTTTTTGGAAATGGCTCTGTTGCGCGTTCTTTTTTCCGTTTTTTTGTATTTTCTGATACGATTTGTGGGGCCTGACAAAGAGACAGAACTTGGTAAATCCCTGTGGCGCCTTATGAGTTTTCTAACTCTTGCTCCGATGGGTATCGTTCTATCTATTGTGTTAATTGCAGATGAAGAATGGACATTTTCTTTGAGACATTTATTTTTATACTCTGTCCTGCTCCTTTTAACGATTCTTTCTTTTATCGGACTTTTGTTGACTATTGCCGTTTTCTCAAAGCAGAAAAAGCTGGAGCAACAAAACCTTTACGCCGAGATGAATCAGGCATATTACGACGCCATGAAACGACAGCATTTTGAGATCAGGCGTTTAAAACATGATCTCTCCAACCACCTGCACACCCTCTCGCTCCTTCCGGCACAGAAAAAGGACAATTATATTGCCCATCTTCTAGAAAGTCCCGGATTTATACAGCGGACAGACTACTGTGCTGATATGACGGTAAATGCCGTGCTTTCGGTAAAAGAAACCGCCATGCGGGAAAACGATATTTCCCTGACATACAAGCTAGATCTTCCGGAAGAACTTCCATTTAAAAAGTCAGACATCTGCGTTCTGTTTGCCAATCCATTAGACAACGCCATCGAAAGCTGCCTCGCTCTGCCGAAAGAAAAACGTTTTATCGAGCTGACCGCCCGTTACCGGAAAGGCATTTTGGCTCTGTCCATCAAAAATCCCACAGAGAGCGCCCCCCCTATTTCCAAAAAGAAAAATAAGGCTTCCAAAAGCCTGCCTTCCACAACAAAATCTGATAAAAAATATCACGGCTACGGCCTGCGCAGCATGGATACTATTGTGACCCATTATAAGGGCAGCATGGAAATCAACGCTGACAATGGTATCTTTGAGCTGTTTTTGTACTTGCCGGAACCTTAAAACTAAAATCGGGGGCTTTGCAGCCCCCGAAAATTATGCCAGCTCTAACGCCACCTCGATCATGTTTTTAAATTCTACCTGTCTCTCCTGTGCCGTCAGCTCTTCTCCCGTAAAGACGTGATCGGAAATACTCAAAAGGCTGAGCGCTTTTTTCTTCGCCTGCGCCGCATTGATATAGAGCGCCGCCGATTCCATCTCCACTGCCAGAATACCCGCATCCGCCCACCTCTTTGTGCGGCTGGTATCAAAATTATAGAAAGCATCGGCCGAAAGCACATTTCCCACTTTCACGCTGATATTTTTTTCTCTCGCTGTAAGAACCGCTTTTTCCAACAAATCAAAGTCCGCGATAGGAGCAAAGCTTCCCGGCACATTCATCTGTCCTGAGTAAGAAGAATCCGTAGAGGCGCCCATAGCGATCACCAGATCTTTTAGCTTTAATCCGTCCTGCAGTCCTCCCGCGCTTCCCACTCTGATAATGCTTTCCACCCCGTAAAAGTGATACAGCTCATAGGAATATAACGCTATGGACGGTATACCCATACCGCTCCCCATAACGGAAACTTCTTTTCCTTTGTAAGTTCCGGTATAGCCCAACATGTTCCGCACCTTATTAAAGCAGACCGGATTTTCCAACCATGTTTCCGCAATAAATTTCGCTCTGAGGGGATCCCCCGGCATTAAAACTGTCTTCGCGATTTCCCCGTATTTTGCCTCGTTGTGCGGTGTCGGTGTGTTTGTCTGTCCCATAATGTTCCTTCTCCCTTTCATTTTTTGCTTCACATGCTTTTCAGTGAAATTTTTAATTTGTAACCCGTTTGTCCCTCTTTCCTAATATCTCCGTCACTTTATATCCTATATACCCTGCTGCCAGTCCGGCAACGATCCCTCCCAGTATATCTGTAGGATAATGCACATACAGATACATTCTTGAAAAGGCGATCATCACTGTCAATATCCACGCCGGAATCCACAAATTCCCCATTGTGCTGCGAACTCTGCTTCTTTCTTTATCCGGAGCAGATCTCTTTTCTCTGACAAGAAAAAGAGCTGTCGACACTGCAACAGAACATGCCGTATGTCCTGACGGAAAAGAAAAATCTTTCGGCTTTGGTATCAGAAGCGTTACAGCAGTGTTGATATCGCAGGGTCTAATTCGTTGAAATAGATTTTTTAATATTCCGTTGCACAAAATAACATCTGCAATCAACACTGCTGTCACTAAAACTCCGTAGCTTCTTGTTTTAGGTATGATCAGCAAGATAAGCCCCAGTATGATCCAGATCATTCCGGCATCCCCCAGCTTTGAAATAAGCGGCATCGCTGTATCGCCAAAGGGAGTGCGAAGGCTTTGTATGAAATCTAAGATACTCAATTCCAGTTCCATCGGGGTTTCTCCTACTACTCTCTACTGTTTCATTTTGTCATAAGCCAGTTCTTTTCTATAATTGCGTACGATCAAAAAGATTGACAACGCGAGCACAGCGATTACAACAGCCATCATCACATACATGACAGACATATCCGCAGGTCCTTCCAGAACAAGACATTCTCCGTCCGAATATGTAGCAAGCATCTCTTCCACTTCACTATCTGTGTAGCCCATATATTCAAGCTGATCCCGGAAAGCACCCTCAAGACCTGCCAAACTCTTATCCATTTTTACAGCTACACCGTTAAAAGAAATTTCTGTCTGCGGCATATCTCCGCCCATCAGATAGTAATATGTTTCCTCTGTCAGAGTTTCCATAGCTTCCACATCATCCTTCCGGACAAAAATTGCCGCCATGCCATTTTCTCCAACCGGAATCATATAATAATATCCTGTCGTTTTGGATGCCGTTCTGGAGTTCTCATACTGAGTATAGCTTTCCTCGGAAGCGAAGCTCCCCAGACTGTAAAAGATCTCTCCTTTAATGTGCTGCCCATTTTTTAATCCATTTTCCATCACATAATCATAATCTTTGGAGGGCATTAAAATCTGCGGGATATTTCCCACCTTTATCATTGCACCGAGAAAGATACATCCGAAAACAAAAAGGCCTACTGTAAATCCTGATAAACTTCTTAATAATCTCCCAATCATTGTCTTCTCCATTTCTCCTGTTTATGTCCCTGTTGTTCTAACCGACTGCGTAATTCTTCCAAAAAGTCAAGGAATTTTTCTCTCTCCTCGGGCTGTACCGTATTCGGAATACCCGCTACTGTCTTGCTTCCCGTATCGTCGATATCAAACTGCTCACCGTAACTCTCATAGCCTTTCTGATAGATAAGCCATGCCTGCTGATATTTCGGATTATAATTTACTCCGACCACCGCGTTCATATCCACGAAGAACGGCTCCGTATGCTGAGTAAGCCCGGTATCGACCTGCACAAGACCTACTTTCCAATCACTTTTGCGATAACCTACAATATAGTGATAGAAAGTAGTAGTATTAGTGTCGAAAACAAGACCTCTCTCAAATTTGGATGTGGTCTGGGTTGCATGGATAATTTCATAAGAGTTTCCGTCCTCCACTGCCTCATTCCACATTTTACGCATGATTTCTTTCTTTTTTTGACACTCAGCCGAATCATACTCCAACTCCTTCGGCTTTTTTGAAAACAATCCCATTTCTTCTTCCCTCCTCATAATATTGATATTGTTTTTCACTCATTATTTTATCAAATACCACAAATACTGTAAAGATTCCCCAAATATTTTCTTCGATCCCACTGTTTCTGAAAACTACCCGATTTCTATGATCTTTGTGCACACTTTCTCTGCAAACGTCGTATCATGTTCCACAAGCAGCATGGTCGGACGGTATTTAATCAAAAGCTCTTCAATCTGCATTCTCGAAAACACATCTATAAAATTCAAAGATTCATCCCAAATATACAAATGTGCCCTTTCACAGAGACTTCTGGCAATCAATACTTTCTTCTTTTGCCCGCCGCTGTAATCCTCCAGATTTTTTTTAAACTGTTTTCTCTCAAAATCCAGTTTTCTGAGGAGCATGAGAAAAAGGGTCAAATCCAGTTGATATTTTTCAGCGTAATCTGTAAGACTTCCTTTTAAATGAGAAGTGTCCTGAGACACATAAGAAATTTTCAATCCGCTGGCTGTCATGATACTGCCTGTATAAAAAATAGTATCCGCCAGAGATATACTTTCTATATTTTCTTTTCCGCTTCTTTCTTCTGCGGCTTGTATCACTGCTTTTAAAATACTGGATTTTCCGCATCCGTTTTTTCCCCGAAGTACGACGCATTCTCCGTTTTTCACATCAAAATTTACTGCCCCCAGTTCCTTGCGGGTTCCGTCCGGCTGTTCGTAGTAGACGGCAGCATCTGACAAGCTGACTAACGTATCTTTATAATGACGTTCCGGATAAAGCTTCAAATCTTCTGTCGTTTCCAGATTTTTGAGAAGCCCGGCTTTTTCTTCTATCGCTTTAGCTTCCCTGTTTTCCAGATTTTTGCGGCGCTTTTCCATGCGTCTGGTCTTTTCTCCGATATAAGCTCTCCTTCCTTTTGTGCTGATTCCTTTTTTCTTTACTTCCATAGCTGCTTTCTTTCCTATCTTTCTCGACTCAATATCGTCTGCCCACTCTTCCTTCACCCGAGCGGATTCCTCCAGTCGCTTGATATCTTTTTTCAGCCGCTCATTTTCCTCCTTCTCCCAAATATCTTTTCTCTGCTTTTCCTCCCACCAGACAGAGAAATTTCCTTTGTATACTTCAATATTTGTCTTATTGATCACAAGAATATGATCCACACACTGATCAAGAAAATCCCTGTCATGGGAAACCAAAATAAATCCTTTCTTTTTCTTCAAATATTCTCTGATATTTTCTTTTCCCCTTATATCCAGATGATTTGTCGGCTCATCGATCAGCAGAAATCTGTTTTCCTGTGAAAACAAAACCGCCAACATCGCCTTTGTCTGCTCACCGTTACTCAACGTACAAAACGGTCTGTACAATATCTCTTCTTCTACCCGCAGAAGAGATAATTCTCTGCATATCTTCCACAACTCATATTCCGGATACAACTCTTCAATATTTTCCAGAAATGTTTTATCCGTATTTTTTATTTTGAATGGAAAATAATCAAAACTTTCTTCACAACTGATATTTCCGCTGTATTCATAGGTCTTAATATTATATTTATTCAGATCAGCTGCCATCAGAAGTTTTAAAAAAGTAGTCTTTCCACGCCCGTTTCTTGCCACAAATCCGAGTTTCCAGTCAGTATCGATCTGGAAAGAAACATCTTCAAATATATCATCCGGACTTCCTTCGTAATGAAAAGTTAAATGATTCACATTAATTAATGACATATTCAATCCTCCTTATATCTACGATATACAGATAATTGCAAACTTTGTTTTCTATTGTATTGTTTGCAAAATTTTTTATCCAACGCAGGCACGCTCTCGCTGCGGTTCAACCGTAATGGCAGTAAGTTCGAAAAAACCTCACTAACTGCCAACGGTTTCACAGCGCCTGCTTATGGATAATATAATTTTGCTCCATAAAATGATAGTAGTTCTAAGTTTGCAATTATCTGCCAGCAATACATTTTATTGTACGCAAAAAAAGATGCAGAAAAATTTCTGCATCTCAACTTTCATTTTAAATAACTCATCTATTATTTTATTTTTGCGACATTCATCACATATTTATATAAATATAAGTGTTTTCTAATTATCACAAAAATAAAAGCGCCGTGCAAAAATATTCCTGCCTGAATGACATTACACATTACTATAATAATACTGTCATTCAATCATTTTAAGTTACTAAATTAGCAGGTAATAATAATCACACGCACACCTCTTTTCTTTTAAACTATATATACTATAATCTTTAAATTCTATTTTGTCAATCACTTTACTTAAATCACAAACCTTTAATGTATAGTATATAGTTTGCCATCTTTAATAAAATATGTATCACATATTTTATCATATTTCCCGCTATTTTCCGATAGATCAGAAAATTATTTGAGTGGCCTTTCACGTTCTTGAACATAATCATTTTCAAATCCAATAGAAATTATTGCATTTTTTATTCCTGTCCCTGTAAAACAGACGGTATATTCATCATCTTTTTTTAGATTATTCAGTGAGCTTGATAAATAGAAAACCCGATAGTTACCAATCCCGTTCTCGAATAGCTTCCTCCACATCAATAGG
>ERZ777011.540-NODE-540-length-57168-cov-16.279078_pt1 | contig 57168 bp, 50 predicted proteins | sample MGYA00374964_ERZ777011 | MGnify/ENA primary metagenome ERZ777011 (study PRJEB29310, sample SAMD00008975) | mouse gut metagenome | study: EMG produced TPA metagenomics assembly of the Metagenome analysis of fecal microbiota from mouse which was promoted...
TGAACCAAATTTATTTAATTTTTAACCCCGTCCATTTTTAGTGGACAGTAGTGTTCTCTCCTAAAAAAGAAGCCCCCAAAAAGTTATACATAAAACTTTTTGGGGGCTTCATTACAAGTCTGCCTGTTTATTCTTTAAGCCATTATTGCCGCTTTTACAGTCATAAAACAAATCTTGGTTCTATTCTGCCGGTAGCTTTTCTATGCTTTATATGTTGTTTGGAGGTATTTATCTCAGTTACCGATGAATATCATTCCGTCCATGCGGTATATCTTTTCCTCATTTATGAGATATGTCAGGGCAGTATCGATTTGTTCGTATGGTCGTTTGATGGTGTTCAGTTCTGTAATCGGATGTGGCTTCATGTCGCTGAGTATTGCCATTATCTCTGCTTGTGTTTCGGTGGTGGCGTCACCGTGGTTGTTTTCTTTTCTGTGCTCCATGCACACATCGCATGAATCGCAGTCATGGTCGGTATGTTCTCCGAAATATTCCAGCAACATTCTGCTGCGGCATGTGTCATCGGTCGCCGCATATTCAATCATGGCGTTGATGCGCTCGGTGAATTGCCTTTTCCTCTCCTCGTACACTTCTTTTGGAAACATCAGGTGTTCGGTGTTCTCCCGTCTTTGTGTGTAACGGATATAGGGTGTCTTTTTTCTCGGTATGAACTTGATGATGTGTTTGGCCGCGAGCAGTTTCAGTGTGAGATATACTTCGTGTGATTTCAGTCCTGTCTGCATGGCTATAAGGCTCTCGTCTATGAAGTTGTAGTCGCTGAACAGCCCTCCGTAGTTGCGTAACAGTGTCACAATCACTTTATCTTCGTTCTCCGAGTTGTTCTCGAGTCGGTAGAGGGTGTCGCGCGACACGGTGAACATCACTCTTGCTTTGTTGTCCTGTTCATCGGTGTACTCTATGTATCCGGCACGGTTCAGTATTTTCAGCGCGGCGTCGGCCTGTATAGGGAAGTGCTTGAAGTTGTGGCAAAACTTTTCTATGTTGAATTCGAATGTCATTCCGTAACCTGTACCAGCGGCCACCTGATAGAAATAGGCCAAGTGCTCGTAGACCTTTTTTATATATTCTTTGTCGGGGAATGTGTCGCTTATCCGCTTTGTCAACTTGTTCCTGTCGCTGTCGTTATACAACATCACGGCATATCCTTTGTTTCCGTCTCGCCCGGCCCGGCCGGCCTCCTGGAAGTACGCCTCTATGCTGTCCGGGCAATCTGTGTGCACCACTATGCGCACATCGGGCTTGTCTATGCCCATGCCGAAAGCGTTTGTTGCCACCATCACCCGCACTTTGTCTTCCTGCCAGTCTTTCTGTCGTTTGTCTTTCTCTGCGCTTTCCAGTCCGGCGTGATAGAAAGTGGCCGGCAGTCCGTTCTCGTTCAGCATTACGGCGATTTCTTTTGCCCGTCTTCTGCTGCGTACATATACGATGGCGCAACCCTCCACACATTCCAATATGTGTATCAGCTCTCCCTGCTTATCCATTGTCCGGCGTACCACATAGGCCAGGTTTTTGCGTTCGAAGCTCATCCTGAACACTCTTCTTTCTTTGAAACCGAGCTTTTCTTGTATGTCGTCCACCACATTCGGGGTGGCCGTGGCGGTTAGTGCGAGCACCGGAACGTCGGGATGCAGTCTGCGTATATCGGATATTTTCAGGTAAGATGGTCTGAAATCATACCCCCACTGACTTATGCAGTGAGCCTCGTCTATGGCGAAGAAACTCACTTTAATATGTCTGAGCTTGGTTTGGAATATTTGTGAAGACAGGCGTTCGGGCGATATATAAAGTATGCGGACCGCCCCGAACACACAGTTTTCCAGAATGGTGATGATTTCCGTTCGCGACAGTCCGGAGTATATTGCTGCGGAAGAGATGCCCCGCCGCTTCAAGTTCATTACCTGATCTTTCATCAACGCTATCAGCGGCGTGACTACGATGCACACCCCGTCGGCGGCAAGTGCGGGAACCTGAAACGTGACAGATTTGCCGCCCCCGGTGGGCATAAGTCCGAGCGTGTCTTTCCCGGAGCCTATGCTGTCGATTATTTCACGTTGTATGCCCCTGAAATCATCGTATCCCCAATATCGGCGTAGTATTTCTCTATATTTGTCCATCCTTGTCCCGTGGCTTGCTTTAATAATGATAAAAGCGTCATTGCGGTTCTTCCGACGGTTTGATGTCTTCTATTTGCAGTTGTACCTCGTTGCGTTTGTATGCGTTTTCTTCTATTGTATATACTATATCAAACGAGCGTTTGCTCTTGATGTACCTTGCGGCCGCGCTTTGTCCGAACGCTATTCCGTTCATCACATTGCTCGAACGGCTGTCCACAAGTTCCAGTTTGATGTGCTCCTGATGGCGTCCCACAACCTTGCTCGTGCCGTAATCATATACATTTTGCGTGCAGAACAGCGGCTTCGGGTTGCATGGTCCGTGCGGTGCGAACTTTTTCAGGTCGGCATGCATCTTTTTTGTTATATCCTTGAAGTCAATGACAGCCTCTACGTCAAGTATGGCCTGTGTCTGTTCCGGCATGATGTGGTTGACAACATACTCTTGAAACCTCCGGCGAAATTCTGGTATGTTCTCCTCTTTCATCGACAGGCCGGCTGCGTATGTGTGCCCTCCGAAGTTGACCAGGAGGTCACGGCAGCTCTTTATGGCGTCATAAATGTCGAATCCCGCCACGCTGCGTGCCGAACCGGTGGCAATGCCGTCGCTCATTGTGAGCACCACCGTTGGGCGGAAGTAGATCTCCGTCAACCTTGATGCCACAATTCCGATCACGCCTTTTTTCCAGTTTGCGTCATATAATACAATAGATGACAGATGCTTCTGGCTTTCCAGTTTCTCAACGATGGAGTTCGCCTCTTCCGTCATCTGCTTGTCAATGTCCTTGCGTTGCTCGTTATATTCGTTTATCATCCCTGCCTCGGCCATTGCCCTCATAAAATCTTTCTCCACGAGAAGCTCTACCGTTTCCTTGCCGTTCTGCATCCGTCCGGACGCGTTTATCCTCGGACCGATTTTGAACACGATGTCGCTCATAGTCAGTTCGCGGTTAGACAGTCCGCAGATCTCAATGATTGCTTTCAGGCCTGTTGATGGATTCTGGTTCAGTTGCTTAAGCCCGTGGAATGCGAGTATGCGGTTCTCACCTGTCACCGGAACAATGTCCGACGCGATACTTACTGCGCAGAAGTCAAGCAGCGGTATCAGCCGGGCGAACGGTATGCCGTTGTTTTTGGCGAACGCCTGCATCAGTTTGAAGCCGACGCCGCACCCCGAGAGGTGGTGGAACGGATAGGTGGAGTCGGGCCGTTTGGGGTTCAGTATGGCCTTGGCCGGCGGCATTTCCTCATCGGGCACGTGGTGGTCGCATATTATGAAATCTATTCCTATGCTTTTGGCATACGCTATCTCTTCGATTGCCTTTATTCCGCAATCGAGCACGATGATAAGTTTCACACCTGTTTCTTTCGCATAGTCTATGCCCTTATAGCTCACACCATATCCCTCTTCGTATCTGTCGGGGATATAGTATTCTATATTCGAGTAGAACTGTTGCAGAAACTTGTACACCAGAGCCACGGCCGTACATCCGTCCACATCGTAATCTCCGTAGACCATGATGCGCTCCTTGCGTCCCATGGCATCGTTCAGCCTGTCTACGGCTACGTCCATGTCGTTCATCAGGAATGGGTCGATAAGCTCGTTGAGCATAGGGCGGAAGAAACGCTTTGCCGCCGACTCGGTCTTTATACCGCGTCGGATGAGCAGGTTGGCGAGAGTCGGACTCATGCCGATTTTCTCTCCCAGTTCCTTAGCTGCCTTTTGTGTCTCCGGTGTTGTTGGTTCGTAATTCCATTTGAAGTACATTATATTTATTTTTTTATTTTCTTCGCTTGTAAAAGTAGCCTTGAAAAGGCGTATATGGGTGTAAAGTTACTAATAAAAAACAAGAAATTGGAATATTGACGTGTAAGTTTTTGAGTTTTTAAGTTTTGCGATAAAAAACAAAGTGCCGGCCGGATGACAACCGGTCGGCACTTTGTTTGTGTATGGATTTGTTCGTTTTTTATCCTATTGTATATGCGATAATCACGGCAATGAGCATCACGGCTGCTGCCACTACCATTGCGTTGAAGAGATATTTCTGCATCTTCTTCTTTCTTGCTATCGACCTGAGACTGCGTCTTTTCCATTCGCTTACATCATTTTTGCCTCTTTTGTGGTGCTTTGAGTGTCCGTGATGATGTCCGGACGAATGGCTGTGGTGGCTTGACGAATGGCTGTGATGATTTGATGAATATTCAGACATTTCGTTATATTATGTTTTCTGTAAATAAATTAATCTCTGATTTCATTGCGTTTTGCTGCTTCTCAGATGCCGAGCTTCTTGCGTATGTCTTTCGGTATTGCGTTCTTATTGACCATGTAGTCCATTGTGTTTGCCGCTATGAAAGTCTTGGTCATATACCAGATGCCTTTGTAGTCACCGAATTCACCCCATGAGTTCTTCACCATGTAGTACTCCTTACCGTTCTGGTCTTTGGCTATACCGAATATCAGCATGCCGTGGTCGTCTGTCAGTTCCCAGTTGTCGAAACGCTCCTGGCGCATCTCTTGTGTGGGAGTGATTTCCGGTGCTGTGCAACCAAGCGAGTCATACAATTCCGCTTTCTTTGTTCTTTCCAGTCTGAGCCATTTTGCGGCATCGCTTCCGGAAAGTCCCTGTATTTTCTTTGTGTCGTAAGCGTATGCCAGTCCTTTGCGTGTGAAACCCTCTTCGCTCACGTCGCCGCCCCATGCGATGCAGTAACCCTCGCTGATTGCGTTGTCGATTATGCGCATCATCTCGTCCATGGGCACATTATAAGACAGAGGGTTGCGCCAGTTGTCCTGTACTTCAACCGCAAACTGTGTATAGAACGGGTGGTGTGTATAAGAAGTGATGGTCACGTAGTCATCGAAATTGAGGCCGAGACTTGCCGCAAACGACTTCGGTGTATACTCCTTGCCCTCATACTTGAACTTTTCAGGGCATTTGCCGAGGTATGCGTCAAGGATGCCTTGTAATCCCACTTTCCACTGGGAGCTTATTTTCTTTTCCGAACTTTTGGCTATCGCTGCGACATACGGCTCCATGAGAGAGAAGAACTCGTTGAAGTTGTTGAGTGAGTCTCCGTAGAGTGTGCCGGGCAGAGGCATGGCTTCTTCCGGACATATACCGTAGTGTTTCAGGCAGAAGAGAGGGTCGTAGCATGAACCACCCTGTGAGAACTGGCAGTCGCCGTGCAGTCTTACCACCTGGATGGCACGATCCATGTATGTCTTGTTGGCTACGAAAGATTCACAGAGGTCGTATGTCTTGCCTGTCTTTTTCAGTATCTCGCTCTCGAAATAAGACAGGGTCGAGTAAGCCCAGCAAGTGCCGCTGCGGTTCTGATCCTTGATACTTGTGATTTTGTTCTCCTTGATTGTGGTGAACACAGGCTTGTTCTTGTTCACCGAGTCTTTTTTCCCTTCCTGGGCATAAGCGCCCGTGAATGTCAGGGCAGCCAACGCCAAAGCTAAAAACTTCTTCATTGTTGATTTTCTTTTGTTATTTATTAATATTTGTTCATATATTCTTCCACGTCTTCGGGATGGTATGGTATGCGCTTGTTGCCGAGGAACCGGCATCCGTCCTTTGTTATGAGTATGTCGTCTTCGATGCGTATTCCTCCGAAGTCCTTGTATGCTTCGAGCATGTCGAAGTTAAGCCATTCCTTGCAGTGTCCCTTGGCACGCCATTCGTCTATGAGCGCAGGTATGAAATATATTCCCGGCTCATCGGTCATCACAAAGCCTTCTTCGAGTCGTCTGCCCATACGCAGGCAGTTTGTTCCGAACTGTGTTGAAGGTTGAGTCTCATCGTCGAAACCCACATGTTTTTGTCCCAGTCCTTCCATGTCGTGCACATCCATACCCATCATGTGGCCGAGGCCGTGCGGGAGGAACATGGCGTGGGCACCGGCTCTTACCGCCTCTTCGGTGTCACCTTTCATAAGGCCGATCTCTTTCAACCTGTCGGTCATCATCCGGCATACGTCCATGTGTACGTCATACCATCTGACACCCGGTTTTGCCACTTCAATGGTATAGTCGTGGCATGCTTCCACGATGCGGTAAATGTCGAGTTGCCGATCAGTGAACTTTCCCGACACGGGGAATGTGCGTGTATGGTCTGAGCAGTAATCGTCGAGTTCGCATCCGGCGTCGCACAGTGCCAGCCGCCCCGTTTCCAGGATATTCTCCGACGGGCAACCGTGCATGATTTCTCCATGTTGCGTGAAGATGGTGGCGAAACTCACTTTCGATGACAGCGAGCCGGCCATACCGTCAACCTGCCCTCCCACGAAACGTTCTGTCACTCCCGGGCGTGTCGTTCTCATGGCCGTGGTGTGCATCATGTAGCCGATGTCGCATGCCCGTTCAATGGCCGCTATTTCCTGAGGTTCTTTTACGGCGCGCATTTTTATTACCGCCTTTATCAGTTCGAGCGATGCCTCTTCTCTCTGCCTGGCCGGGTGAATGCCCGTCAGGTCCATTATCTGTATCATCGTGTCGTGCCTGTATGGCGGCAGGAAGTGTAGCTTCCTGCCGGCTTTCATCGCATCGGCGCAGATCGTTTCGAGCGATTTCATCGGCGCCGTATGGCGCACGCCAACCTGTGCCGCCATGTCACTCACGCTGTCTACCGAGCCGAACCACACGATGTCTTCAATGTCAATATCGTTGCCTACGAGTGTCTCCGTGTCGTTGTCTATGTCTATAACGCCCGCAAGACCGTCACGGTGCTGTCCGAAATAGTATATGAACGTGGAATCCTGCCTGAAAGGATAATATGCGTTGGCAGGATAGTTGGCCGGTGCGTCGTTGTTGCCGAATAGTATCACGATACCTCCGCCAACGAGTTTTTTCAGTTCTCCGCGCCGGCGGATATATGTCTCTTTATCAAACATGATGTTTAAGAATATTTAGTAATATGCAAAGTTATATATTTTTTATCGAAAAATTATATAAAAAGCGTTTTTTAAGTAAAACTTAATATATTGGAATGTTTTTTCGGATGTATCGTGAAGTGTATCGCATCGGAATTTGTTTTCAGCGTTTTTTTGAAGTAAATTTGTGGACTAAAAAACGTTTTAAAAATACGAAAACTATGATAATAATTTACAAAAAGTTTATGATTTTCCAGTCATTGATATCTGAAAGCGGCTGTAAGTCTGCTTTGAAATGTATATTTATGCAATCGGATCTGGCTGTGATTTTTGATAAATGTACTGTGTCGGCATCCGGTTTGCTGATGTCAGATGCCGGATATATATAATGTCTTGGCTATATATGCGTCGTGTATTGTGTCATGACAATTCGTATGTGGTGATTTGTTTCCGCATATATGTATATGCTGGGTGAAACCGAAATGCTTCCGGGACTTTGTTCCGGAAGCATTTTTTCTTTGTTGGAGACATATTTTTGCCTTGTATTAAGGTATTGGTCGGGTTGCGTTTAGCGTCTAAACGGAAGCTGACGGGACGCTAAATGCATTCCAATTAGTATCCCGTTGCATGACAACGGGATACTTAATGCAAATGGTCGCCGATATTTCGCTTTACGGGTTGTTGGCCGTTCGGCTCAAATCGTTGTTTTGTCATTTTTCAATGGTGGAATTTTCGTTGTCCTTGGCGTTTGTGCATAAATATTCAAAATGCAGGTGTGATTTCGATTGCTGTCCATATCGCATTGTGTCGTGATATTTTGTTTACATATAAGTGGCTTTCGGATGTTCTTCTTGAAGTTTTGATTGGCAGTATGTCATCAGCGTTAAAGCCGGTCGTCGTAAAATTTCTGATGCGGCATTCGGGAAAATCATTGTGTGCGTATAATTATTGCACATTAAGATGTAAATGTGCGCAATTTAAAAGACCGACGTTTTAAAATAGTTTAAAACACAGATAACATATTCGTTTTTTCTGATAATATAGCGTAATTTTGCAGAAAAAGCAATAATAAAGACACATTATATATATGTTTGAAAATTTAAGCGACAGACTTGAACGATCGTTCAAAATTCTCAAAGGCGAGGGAAAAATCACCGAAATCAATGTTGCGGAAACGCTGAAAGACGTGCGCAGGGCGCTGCTTGATGCCGACGTAAACTATAAAGTGGCCAAGACATTCACCGACACGGTTAAGAAAAAGGCTATGGGTATGAACGTGCTTACGGCCGTGAAACCGAGCCAGTTGATGGTAAAGATAGTGCACGATGAGTTGGCGGAACTTATGGGCGGAAAGGCGGTCGACATAAAAATCGAGGGCCGTCCGGCGATAATCCTGATGTCAGGACTGCAAGGTTCCGGAAAAACGACGTTCAGTGGAAAACTGGCCAACATGCTGAAAAACAAGAACCGCAAGAACCCTCTGCTCGTGGCTTGCGACGTGTATCGTCCGGCTGCTATCGAGCAGTTGAAGGTTGTGGGGCAGACAGTAGGTGTGCCGGTATACTCGGAACCTGAAAGCAAGAACGTGTTGGAGATTGCCGCCAATGCCATTCGTGAGGCCAAGGCCAAGGGACACGACGTGGTTATCATAGACACCGCCGGCCGGTTGGCTGTCGATGAGGAGATGATGGATGAGATCGAGAAACTGAAGAATGCCGTAAACCCCGATGAGACCCTTTTTGTTGTAGACTCGATGACGGGTCAGGACGCTGTGAACACGGCCAAGGAGTTCAACGACCGTCTCGATTTCGACGGAGTTGTGCTCACCAAACTCGACGGTGACACACGTGGCGGTGCGGCGCTTTCCATACGTACTGTTGTGACGAAGCCAATCAAGTTTGTCGGAACGGGCGAGAAAATGGAGGCTCTCGATGTGTTCCATCCCGAGCGTATGGCCGACCGTATTCTCGGAATGGGAGATATCGTCAGCCTGGTGGAGCGCGCGCAGGAGCAGTTTGACGAGAAGCAGGCCAAGGAGCTGGAAAAGAAAATACGCAAGAACCAGTTTGACTTCAACGACTTCATGAGCCAGATACAGCAGATAAAGAAGATGGGTAACATCAAGGACCTGGCAGCAATGATTCCCGGTGTGGGCAAGGCTATTAAAGACGTTGATATAGACGATAACGCGTTCAAAGGCATCGAGGCCATCATCAACAGCATGACCCCGAAGGAGCGTTCCAATCCCGACATCATCAACCAAAGCCGCCGAATGCGCATAGCGAAAGGCTCGGGTACGAACATTCAGGAGGTAAACCGCCTGTTAAAACAGTTTGACCAGACAAGAAAGATGATGCGCATGGTCACCGGCACGTCCAACAGCAAGATGATGCAGATGGCAAACGCAATGAGAAAGATGAGGGGGATGTAAATGATGTAAATCTTAGTATAGGGAATCGAAGGAGTTAAAAGGAAACAGCCACAGGCTTCAGCCAGCGTATTGCTTTTAACTCCTTTGACTCAACAAGGAGAATACTATAACTCCCAACCCAAAATATAAATAAAAGAAATATGCGACTGATAGACGGAAAGGCTACCGCGGCCAAGATAAAGGAAGAGATAGCGGAGGAAGTGAAGGCAATAGTGGCTTCGGGAGGCAAACGCCCGCATCTGGCGGCAGTGCTTGTGGGTCACGACGGTGGCTCGGAGACATACGTGAAGAATAAGGTGCTGGCTTGTGAGGCTTGCGGATTCAAGTCTTCTCTGATACGGTTTGAAGACAATATCACGGAAGCTGAATTGCTCGAATGCGTCGACAGACTCAATAATGATGATGATGTGGACGGATTTATAGTGCAGTTGCCGCTTCCGAAGCATATTGATGAGCAGAAGATAATAGAGGCGATAGATTATCGTAAGGATGTGGACGGGTTTCATCCGATAAATGTCGGGCGGATGGCAATTGGCCTGCCGTGCTTCATTTCGGCCACTCCTCTTGGTATAATAACTCTCCTGAAAAGGTATGGGATAGAGACAAGCGGTAAAAAGTGTGTCATCCTCGGTCGCTCGAACATAGTGGGCAAACCCATGGCCCAGCTCATGATGCAGAAGCAGTATGGAGATGCCACGGTGACGGTATGTCACAGCAGGTCGCAAAACCTCAAGGAAGAGTGCAGGCAGGCGGACATTATCATAGCCGCCATCGGTCGTCCCGACTTCGTGACGGCGGACATGGTGAAAGAAGGAGCGGTAATTGTGGACGTGGGCACGACCCGTGTTCCGGATGCGACTCGCAAGAGCGGCTTCCGTCTCAACGGTGATGTTAAGTTTGACGAGGTGGCTTCTTTGTGCTCTTTCATAACTCCAGTACCCGGCGGTGTTGGCCCGATGACAATCTGTTCGCTGATGAAGAACACGTTGGCGGCAGGCAAGAAAGAGTATTACGGATAATGACGGCGCAGGAGTATTACCGTTTGGGAAACCGTTTCCGCCGTGAGGGCAACTGGCAGGAAGCCATCAACAATTATATTGCGGCAATAGCTCTCGACCCTGACAGCCCCGCTGTCGAGGCCAAGCGCATGCTCGAAGATATATTAAACTATTATAATAAGGATATGTATAATCCTTGATTCATCGTGGAGCTGACATGCAGTAAAAACCGTGATGGATATTCCTGTGATAACAAAAAGACTGATTTATGAGTAAGATTATTGGCGCTGTCGTGGTAGATACGGGACGTTGCAAAGGCTGTTCGCTATGTGTGGAGGCTTGTCCGAAAGACGTACTTGCCATGGCAAGCAAAGTGAATGTCAACGGATATCAATACGTTGAGGCGGTCGCTGCCGACGCATGTATCGGTTGCGCGTCGTGTGGCATAGTGTGTCCCGATGGATGCATAACCGTTTACAGGAAAAAAGTGGAGGAACAATAGAACTATGGCAGAACAGGAAGTGACACTGATGAAAGGTAACGAGGCGATAGCCCGTGCCGCAATCCGTTGTGGAGTCGACGGATATTTCGGTTATCCGATAACGCCGCAGAGTGAGATAATAGAGACGTTTGCGCTCGACAAGCCTTGGGAAACAATGGGTATGGTCGTGGTGCAGGCAGAGAGTGAGGTGGCGTCGATAAACATGGTATATGGAGCGGCGGGCGCGGGAAAGCGGGCGTTCACGTCTTCATCGAGTCCGGGTGTGGCTCTTATGCAGGAAGGCATTGCTTACATGGCGGGAGCGGAGATTCCCGGCGTGATTGTGAACGTGCAGCGCGGAGGCCCGGGACTGGGAACCATCCAGCCGTCGCAGAGCGATTATTTCCAGGCTACCCGTGGCGGTGGAAACGGTGATTACAATGTGATAGTGCTCGCTCCGGCGTCAGTACAGGAGATGGCCGACTTCGTGGAGCTTTCTTTCGATCTCGCTTTCAAATACCGTAATCCGGCAATGATACTCAGCGACGGTGTCATCGGGCAGATGATGGAGAAAGTGGTGTTGCCGCCATATAGGCCCCGTCGCACAGAGGAAGAGATACGGAAGGAATGTCCTTGGGCTACTATCGGACGGTCGAAAGACCGCAAGCCGAACATAATGACATCGCTTGAATTGAAGCCCGAGGTGATGGAAGAGCACAACATACACCTGCAAGAGAAGTATGCCGCAATCCGTGAGAACGAGGTCAGATACGAGACAATGCTTTGCGATGACGCCGATTATGTCATAGTGGCTTTCGGCAGTGCCGCGAGACTGGCACAGAAAGCTATCGGCATGGCCCGCGAGGAAGGGCTGAGGGTGGGGCTTTTCCGCCCGATAACCCTGTGGCCGTTCCCCGAAAAGGAGATTGCGGCGATGGCAAATGGTAAGAAAGGTGTGCTCGTGGTGGAGATAAATGCCGGCCAGATGGTGCAGGATGTGCGTCTGGCGGTTAATGGAGAGGTGCCGGTCGGGCACTACGGACGTCTCGGCGGAATAGTGCCGGAGCCTCATGAGATATTGGACGCATTGAAGACAAAACTGACAGAACGATGAACAACGATATGACCAATCATATAATATCACCCGAAAATCTTGTATACAAGAAGCCGGAGCTGATGAATGACACACAGATGCATTATTGCCCTGGATGTAGCCACGGCGTGGTGCATAAACTTGTGGCTGAGGTAATAGAGGAAATGGGTATGGAAGAGAAGACCGTTGGAGTGTGCCCCGTGGGCTGCGCCGTGTTTGCCTACCGCTATCTTGACATCGACTGGCAGGAAGCCGCGCACGGACGGGCACCGGCAGTGGCTACAGGCATAAAACGGCTGTGGCCGGACAGGCTCGTATTCACTTACCAGGGAGACGGCGACTTGGCGTGTATAGGTACTTGCGAGACGATACATGCCCTCAACAGAGGAGAGAATATAGTGATAATATTCATCAATAACGCAATATACGGAATGACGGGCGGACAGATGGCACCTACGACTCTGATGGGGCAGAAGACCTCCACATGTCCGTATGGTCGTGTGGCAGAGCTTCATGGATATCCTCTCAGGATAACCGAGATGGCCGCGCAACTTGAAGGAACGTGCTATGTGACACGCCAAAGCGTTGATACCGTGGCTTCGATACGTAGTGCCAAGCGTGCAATAAGAAAGGCGTTCGACGCTTCAATGGCGGGAAAGGGCAGCAGCCTTGTTGAGATAGTGTCTACCTGCAACAGCGGGTGGAAAATGTCTCCAGTGAAAGCCAATGAATGGATGCGCGAGAATATGTTTGAGTTCTATAAGAAAGGAGATTTGAAAGATACCATCTGATGAGTGCTTATCGGTGGCACGGCTATCGGTAAAAACTCCTTGATATATAAATATAGGAACATGGAAAAAGAGATAATAATAGCCGGTTTCGGCGGTCAGGGCGTGCTCTCAATGGGTAAGATACTGGCTTACTCGGGACTGATGGAAGATAAAGAGGTGACGTGGATGCCGGCTTACGGACCCGAGCAGAGGGGTGGAACGGCCAATGTGACGGTGATAGTGAGCGACGAGCGGATTTCATCACCGATACTGAGTACATACGATATAGCGATAGTGCTCAATCAACCGTCGCTCGACAAGTTTGAGGATAAAGTGAAACCGGGTGGCGTTCTTATTTATGATGGTTACGGGATAATAAACCCTCCGCGGCGTAAAGATATCACAGTATATCGAATTGATGCCATGGACAAGGCTGCGGAGATGAAGAACGGCAAGATATTCAATATGATTGTGCTCGGCGGACTGCTTGAAGTATGCCCTGTTGTGAGTCATGCTGGTATTGAAAAGGCACTATATAAGACGTTGCCTGAGCGTCATCACGGACTTATTCCGCTTAATATTCAGGCACTGAAAGCCGGAGCGGAGATAATAGTGAAAAATTGATTTGTATAAAAACAGGATTTGCGGGCGCGATGTTTCTTTATCGTTTACGATTTATTTGATAGAGAACGGTGCCTGCAAATTTTGTACATATACACAAACCGACTTCCCAAATACTTGTTGTAATCGTTAAACGCTGATTTTCATTATCCCTCCGTAAGGCACGAGGTGTTTGAAACAATCGTTCTTTGGAAACAATCCGCCATATATTCCGGCGCACATCATTACTCCGCCATGTGCAAAGACAGAGACACGTTTGTAGCTATTGAGGCGTATCTCATCAAGAAAAGCTGCCACACGGGCGTACAGCACAGGAAAGCTCTCGCCGTTTTTGGTAGCCGCATGCATGTAATCGTCGTACCATTCTTGCAGTTCCTTGTCTTTTATCTCATCGAATTTGCGCATCTCCCAGTCGCCCATGCTCATCTCTTTAAGCCTGTTGTCGATAGTGGGTGAGGGGTAGCCGCAGTATTCAGCCAGTTTGCGTGTTCTTGTGAGTGGTGATGAGAACACGGCGTCAAACTTTCCATATTCCATCAGATTCTTTTTGGTTACGGCCGCTTCTTGTTCGAACGTATCGTTAAGCGGTACGTCGGTGCGTCCGTAACATGTGCCTTTCGGCACGTTGACACTCGTATGTCTTATAAAGATTATATCCATATCGGTTTATTGTTTCTGAAAGTACAAAGATAAATGATTTTCGGGTAAACGGCAAGCTGCACTCCTTTTTATTTCCTAACCAAAAGTATAGAATACCGAATATTCTTCGTATATTTGCAGAAGATAGGCTGCGTCTCAGTAATTTGAAACAAATTTCATTACAATTTGACTTGCACTATCTTTGCAGAAGATAGGCTTCCCATTGGCAATTTAAGCGGTTTTGGTTGCTTCCGGTTTGCGCTATACAGGCAGAATATTATTCAATCTAAAACAATAAGTATTAATTATGGTAAACAGATTTATTTTAAACGAAGTTTCATATTTCGGACCCGGCGCACGAAAAGAATTGCCGAATGTTGTAAACCGCTTTGGATATAAGAAAGCGTTGGTCGTGACGGACAAAGGACTTATGAAGTTCGGAGTGGCTAAAATGGTGCTTGATGAACTTGACGCCGCCGGAATAGCATACGATATATTTGATGACGTGAAGCCTAATCCGACCGTGACAAACGTGAAAGAAGGTATCGGGGCGTGCAAGACAGCGGAAGCCGATTTTATAATAGCCATTGGCGGCGGATCTGCCATGGACACTGCAAAGGGCATCGGTATTGTGTGCAACAACCCTGAATTTTCCGACATTGTTTCTCTTGAAGGCGTGGCAGACACGAAGAAAAAGAGCCTTCCTATTATTGCCTTGCCAACAACGGCCGGCACGGCAGCGGAAACGACAATAAACTATGTGATAGTCGATGAGGAAAATCAGAAGAAGATGGTATGTGTCGATCCCAACGACATACCGGCTGTTGCCATTGTTGACGCGGAATTGATGTATTCGTTGCCCAAGGGGCTCACTGCTTCCACCGGAATGGACGCCATGACACATGCCATAGAAGGCTATATAACGAAAGCAGCGTGGGAGATGAGCGACATGTTTGAAATAAAGGCAATAGAGATGATCCACAAATACCTGCCGATAGCAGTCAACGAACCGGAAAATCCGGAGGGACGTAACGGTATGGCGGTGGCTCAGTATATCGCAGGTATGGCGTTCTCGAATGTTGGTCTCGGTGTGGATCACGGTATGGCTCATCCCATGAGCGCACTGCATGATGTGCCGCACGGTGTGGCTTGTGCCATACTTCTGCCCGCGGTGATGCGTTTCAATGCTCCTGCCGCAAAGGAAAAATATGTAGAGATTGCCAAGGCTTGCGGTGTGTATAAGGATGGAATGACGGTCGATCAGGCCGTTGAGGCTGCTTGCGAGGAGATTGCCAACCTGTCGAGAATAGTGGGAATACCGGCTCATCTGTCAGAACTCGGTATCAAAGAAGAGGATATTCCGGCACTTGCCGAACAGGCTATCAATGATGTTTGTACTCCCGGTAATCCGCGTGAGGTCACAAAGGAGGATATTATAGCACTGTACAAGTCTATCTTGTGATCGGCCTTTCCTTTGTGAGAAGAAGTTAAAGACAATGAGAATGAGGGATTTATTATCCGCATAGAGGTTTTCATGCGGTATTCCTCATTCTCATTTTTCCTTTTGGTTATTTGTTGAAAAACAGTAATAGTCGTTCTGCTTATTATTTTTTAGTATGTGTAAGTATACGGATGATTGTTTTTTACAGTCCTGGTAATCCCCGAAACAGCCATATTATATACTTTGAGACAGGCATCAGGAATATTCGGTAATGACTAAATCATTCCTGCGACAGTGATATATATGCTCAGTTCGACAAGCAGAAACAACGCACCGCAGCAGTCACCGGTATATCCCTTCAGTTTGTTCCATATCATGAGATATAGGAAATACATGACGATGCACGGAGTGAACACAAGCAGTTGCCAGTCTATATGAACATACATAATATATATATATGCAGCAAGTGGCAATAAACCTTGTGCCGCCAGGCTCAGTGACGCGGTGACGTTCATTTTGCGATATACGGTCTTTGCTTTCGATTCTTCTTCCGTTCTGGCATAGGGCATCATCATTATAATCTGTCCGGCAATCATTTTCGCGTATGGATCGGCAGCAAGTATCGTGAACGCCGCAATTTTTGGAGGCATCGAATAGAGAGCGGCCGCAAGCAAGGCAATGTAAAGCACTATGCCCAGTACTCCGTAAGTACCTATACGTGAGTCTTTCATTATCTCGAGAATGCGTGCCTTGTTGCCGCCACCGCCGCCGAAGCCGTCGAAAAAGTCGCACAGGCCGTCTTCGTGTAATGCTCCTGTGAGCAGTATACGGGAGGAAACAGCCATGATAATGGCGACGGGATAGGGTAGAAACATGCTTCCGAAATATAGAGTGGCGGCCATCACTGCCCCCGTTATCCATCCGGCAAGCGGCCAGTGTTCAACGACAGTGCGATAGCTTTCGTGTGGAGGTTGATGTATTCTCCATAGCGGAAGACGTGTGAAAAATATCATCGCAGCCCATATATTATCGTACCATTTAGAAGTATTTAGTGATATTCGCATTGTCAAAATTATTCATTTCATTGATCATTCTTACGGCACTCTCGATAATAGGGTAGGCGCATAATGCCCCAGTACCTTCGCCGAGACGCAGGCCGAGGTTCAGAAGAGGCTCCGCTTTGATGATGTCGAGCATCCGGCGGTGCCCGTTCTCGTCACCGCAGTGCCCGAATACCATGTATTCTTTTGCGGCAGGATAGAGCTTGATTGCAGCCACGGCGCAAGCCGTCATTATAAATCCGTCCACCATTATAATCATGTTCCTCTCGGCGGCACGCAGCATTGCGCCGATGGCTCCCACCATCTCGAATCCTCCGAAGTAGCGTATGGTGTTGATAGTCTCATTTGTATTGTTATTGTTTTCTGGCTGTGTGGCGTTCCATTTCCGGTAATTCGTCACCGAGGCTTTCAGTATCTCGCGTTTATGCCGTATGCCGTCGTCGGCAAGTCCGGCTCCCGCTCCTATGCATTCGTCAAGTGGAATATTACCGAAAATACTCATCCAAATGCTTGAAGGAGACGTGTTTGCAATACCCATTTCCCCCATACATATTATGTTGCATCCCTTGTCGGCGCATTCATCTGTCTGTTCCGCACCGATTTTGATTGCCTTTTCAAACTCTTCTTGGCTCATGGCCGGCTCATGCAGGAAGTTCTTTGTACCGTTTGTGATTTTGCGGTTGATGATTTCCGGATACTTGCTAAGATCATAATCGACACCGATATCGATGATGTTCAATTTAAATCCGTGTTGCCGGCAGAACATGTTTACGCCTCCGCCACCTTGCGTGAAGTTTATCATCTGCTGCCAGGTGATTTCTCTTGGTGATACGCTTACTTTCTCACGCTCGATGCCGTGGTCGCTGCCGAAGAGCAGATGGTGCGGTTTTTTGAGCGTTGGGCACAGTGATTGCTCTATCAGGCATATCTGTTCGGCGAGTGTTTCCAATCTCCCCAGAGATCCTTTGGGCTTGTTGAGATTATCTATCTTTTCGCGTATGTCGCCCAGCATGGATTTGTCGGGACTTTTTATGTTAAACTTTATCATCGTTGTCAGATTTTATTACCACAGGAATACCGCTTACCATAAGCACCACCTCGTCTGCCCGGCTTGCCACGTATTGGTTCATCCACCCTTCAAGGTCGGTAAACCGTCGCTGTATCGAGTTGTCGCTCACTCCTCCGCTTCCAATCTCGTTGGTGACAAATATAAACGTGGCGTCTTGCGCCGTAAACCTGTCAAACTCGGATTGTATTGCAGCCAGTGCCTCTTCGACCGATGGTTGTTCCCATTCGGCCTTGCTTCGTGAGAAGAAAAAGTTAGTACACCACAGCGTTATGCAATCGATTACCGCTACCCTTCCGCTTATGTTGTGGCGGCTAAGTTCTTTTTCCTCTTCGATATTAGTCCATTGGTCGCCGCGTCGCCGCTGGTGTATTTCCACACGTTTTCTGAACTCATCGTCCCATACATGTGCCGTAGCCATGTATACAGGGCTGTTACTGAGGCTCAAAGCCAGTTTTTCGGCATATTGGCTTTTTCCAGAGCGTTGTCCGCCCGTAATCATTATTATTCTTTTTTTCATTACCCGCAAAGTTAGCTTAAATATAAGAAACAAAGAATATAACCAATGTTTTTTTCATACTTTTTTACCATATAAGTGTAAAAAAAGAGATACCAAATGTTTTAATATCATGAATAATGACCTTTTGTGCAAATATTTACTTAAAAATTTGGTTGATGGTGGATTTTGTATTTACTTTGCAACGCAATCAAAGCAAAGAGAATAGTTAAATTAGAGTATTCATTAAAAACATTAGACGTATGAAAAAAGTAATTTTTACGCTTGCAATTGCAGCGTTGTCTGCACAAACAATGTCTGCTCAGACTGTTGAGGAGAGCAAATTGACAGACAACTGGTATATTGGAGTGAATGGAGGTCTTAATACAAAGACAAGTCACAACGCACTATTTAAGAATGTCAATCCTTCCGCAGGTCTGCGCATCGGTCGTAATCTCACTCCGGTATTCGGACTGGCAGCAGAAGGTGAGGTTTATTTCAACAACAAAGGAAGCGAGTTCCGTCCTCTCGGAACATTCGTTAAGGGTATGAACCTGTCGCTGCTCGGTACTACCAATTTCAGCAACTGGTTTGGCGGTTATCCGGGATCACCACGCGTATTTGAGGTAATCGGTGTATACGGTCTCGGTTGGGGACACGCTTTCCACACACAGAGTGTCCAGGGCATGGACGAGAACGTGCTCACATCTAAATTCGGTCTTGACTTCGCTTTCAACTTCGGAGCTGACAAAGAGTGGCAGGTTTATGTAGAGCCTAACATCACTTACGGCATGAATGCAGGTGACAAGATACAGTTTAACTCAAACCATTCGGCACTTGGTGTACTCGTAGGTGTGAATTATAAATTAGGTAACAGCAACGGTACTCACAACTTTAAGGTTGCCGAACTCCGTAATCAGTCGGAAATCGACGCTCTGAACTCAAAGATCAACGAGCTTCGTGCTGACAACAGCAACAAAGACAACACTATCGGTAACAACAACAGAACAATTGCCGATCTCCAGTCTCAGCTTGCAGCGGCGAAGAACCAGAAACCGACAGTTGTGGTTAATGAGAACAAGAACGTTCTGCAGCCTACCGTAATCTTCCAGCAGGGCAAGAGCACGATCGACGCTGCTCAGTATGCAAGCATCTCAATGATTGCCACATATATGAAGAACCACAAGGAGGCTAAGATCCTTATCAAGGGTTACGCATCTCCCGAGGGTAGTCTCGAACTGAACCAGAGACTGTCTGAGGCTCGTGCAAACGCAGTTAAATCAGCTTTAATCAAGCGTTACAAGGTTTCTGCAAACCGTCTTTCTGTACAGGGTATGGGTGCTACTGACAAGTTGTTCGATGAGGTTGACTTCAACCGTGTGGTAACTTTCACTGACACTACGAAGTAATAGCAGACTGCTTTTTCAGAATAGGAAACAGACTTCCCCGCAATCAAAAATGGTTGCGGGGATATTTTTTTTATTCTGCCGTTTTATGTGGATGAACGTTGAGTAGTCCTGATATTGGATATGCTGTGGGCTAATGGATTTGCCCATAGGTTTTGTGTGGTTTGAAGTTTAGGTTATTAATCATTTATTATAAAGCGCAGTTTGTTTTTATTGTTAGTCATAATGCTGAAAAAATCATACAAACGATCGTTTATATTTCGATTGTTTTGAAAAAACAAATCCTATGACCGAAAATATCGGCGTATTTTCAATATTTGCGCAACTGGCTGTTTGTCAGTCTGATATGCCGGTTTGGCCGGAAAATGTTTCCAAACAGATCTGACCCTCATTGCTGTTTTTTTATAACAAGTGTCTTATTGGTCTGCATTTAGACGCTCGATGCATTGCGTTTAGCAATCAATTGGAAGCCAACGGGCGGCTAAACGTCTTGCAATAACGTGCCAATTGCGTTCCAACGAGCGTCTGAATGCAAAAAAGCCGATTTCCCACTAATTTAGGGAGATCGGCTTATCGTGTTGTATATCGTGATTTGTATGGTGCAAATCGACTTAGATTGAGTAAAAACAAAGTGTTAAATTTGTGACTTTATTATTACAACCGATTTGATTTGCGTGCCCATTTTCCGTCATCGGCTCAAATAGTCTTTATGTCTATCGACTTGGATATGTTCCGTTGTTTGTCTTTTACGGTGAGTGTCATCGTTCCTGCCGTTTTAGTGCTGCGTACTATGACGACAAGCTGGCCGGCAAAGAGTTTCATGGTCGGCTTGGTGAACGGTTCGAGCGATGTGGCGTCGCCATTGCAGGCAGCCTGAAATGCTCCGCAGCCTTCCACCTCGAATGTCAGTCGGTCTGCTCCGTCGGGTACGATGTTTCCGTCTTTATCGCACAGACTGACTGTGACAAAAGCCATGTCATCTCCGTCGGCAGAGATGTTTGTGCGGTCGGCTTTCAGTGTTAATTCGGTCGGCTTGCCGGCTGTGCGTCTCGTGTCGCGGCCCGTTTCCCTGCCTTCTGCGTCGTAGGTGACGACAGTAATTTCGCCGGGTTCGTATACCACATCATTCCATCTCAGTCGGTAGCGGTCGAGGCGGCTATCCTTATTCTTGCGCACACGTCCTTGACTTTTGCCGTTTACAAACAGCTCGCCTTCAGTCCCGTCTGTATAACAGTATACGGGAGTTACTTTTCCCTCTCGGCCGGGCCATGTCCAGTGTGGTAACAAGTGGGTGGTGTGTTTCTTTGTGTTCCACTTGCTGCGATACAGGTAGTAGCGGTCTTTCGGCAGTCCGGCAAGGTCGCATATACCGAAATAGCTGCTGCGGCTCGGCCAGTATTCGTCATAGGGTGTAGGTTCGCCAAGATAGTCGTATCCCGTCCACACGAACTCACCTATCACTTGCGGGTAGTCGTCTTGCCAGCGCCAGTCATCGTCAGGCAGATTGCTCCACGGGCAGTATTCCGTGTCGTAGCCGCTGCATTGACCGTCGGCGTATGTCCTGTTTGATGCCACTTCTACCGGAAATTTATATACGCCGCGGCTGCTGACGGTAGACGCCGTCTCACTTCCGAGCAGGAAACCTTGCGGTAACTCTTTCAGTCCTTTGTCATATTTGTGCAGCCGGTAGTTAAATCCCGGTACGTCCATCACTTGAGCGAACCCGGTCTTCATGGCGTTGTCAACCCTGTCCATTCCCTGGGTCACCGGGCGGGTGGGGTCAAGTCTGTGGCAGATGTCTTGAAGATTTTTGGCCATCGTGGTTCCGCCTTTCATGCCTTGCTCCGGAATTTCGTTGCCTATGCTCCACATCACGATAGACGGGTGGTTACGGTGGTTGCGCACGAGATTTGCCATGTCTTTCTCCGCCCACTCGTCAAAGAAGCGCGCGTATCCGTTCTTGCACTTGGGATATTTCCACATGTCGAAACTTTCTGCCATTACCATCATGCCAAGTGAGTCGCAGATGTCCATCTGCATTTTGGAAGGCATGTTGTGTGCCGTGCGTATGGCATCGCAACCCATTTCCTTCATCATCTTTATCTGTCGGATTAGTGCGGCCTTGTTCACTGCCGCTCCGAGTGGACCGAGGTCGTGATGCAGGCATACTCCTTTTATCTTTCTGGTTACCCCGTTTAGTTGGAAGCCGCCTTCTTTCGTCACGCTTACTGTGCGTATTCCTACATTGACAGTCTGCTCGTCTATCAATTTATGGTCCTTATACAGTTTCGTGACGAGCTTGTAGAGATACGGTTTCTCGGGCGACCAAAGATTTGGCTTCTTTATATCGAGCACAGTGTGGACATCTCCCGATGGTGTGTTTTCGCAGTGGCTTTCGGCTATGATGTATCCTTTTGCGTTGTGTAACGCTATGTTTATTCCTATGTTTTCGCCTTTCAGGTCTCCCGAGACTTTGGTGTCCACTTCCACTTCTGCGTAGTTTTTGTCGGCTTTGGCTGTGCGGGCAAATGTCTCGAATGTATCAAACCTCGCCTTACCGGTGAGAACGAGGGTCACAGGGCGGTATATTCCACCTCCTGGATACCATCTGCTGCTTTCCTCGACATTGTTAAGATCTACCTCAATCGTATTCTCACCGCTCTTTATATATGGGGTGACATCGATGTTGAAGGCATTGTATCCGTATGCCCAATAGCCGGCCTGCTTACCGTTTATCTTTACGTTCGGCTCGCTCATGGCACCGTCGAATATCAGTTCGGCGTGGCTGTATCCGCTCGGTATGCTTACTGTTGTCTTGTAGTGGCCTTTGCCAATCCATGGCAGAGAACCCGAGCGACCTGATTTTTCTGTCTTCTCCTTCTCTCCGTTCTGTACGATCGCCACCGTCTGTAAGTCCCATTTCTTATCGAATGGGCCGCTGATGGCCCAGTCGTGCGGCACTCTTACTTCTTGCCACTGTGCTTTATCGCGAGAAAACAACCAGCCTTCGCTTAGCGTTATCTCTTGTCGTTGCTGTGCGAAAGCGACCCCGGCGAGTGACAATCCGAATAAAATAAGTCTTCTTCTCATCGCTGTTTTTGGTATGATTAAGTTTTAAGTAATTAAAAAGAAATATGTTTTTAAATAATATCCGCCTATAATAAATCGGAGGAGGACGGAACTCATTTTCCTGGCCAATGATGAGTGGGAACAGAAAATGCCGAATCCGTGCTTCTTCCGGTTTATTATAGTGTTGCCATAAGGGGCTTGCTACGATTATAATTCCTTGCGTAGCTTCTCTGCCATGTCGTTATATTCACCGTCGGTGAGGTATACTTCTTTAGGGTTCATGCGGAATACCCCACCGAAGTCGGGACCTCCCTTATATTTGGGGATGAGGTGGAAGTGGAGATGTTCGAGCGTGTCTGAGTATGCTCCGTAATTGATTTTATCGGGATTGAACACTTTTTGCATCGCTCTCGTCACTTTGGCCACGTCTGCCATGAACGCATTGCGATCTTCATCGCTAAGCAGGTTCAGGTCGTCTATGTGGTCTTTATATGCAATGAGGCACCGGCCGTGGTATGTCTGTTCCTTAAATATAAATACGCGCGAAACGTCCAGCTTCGCAATCTCAATCATAAGACTGTGCAATGTATCGTTGTTTTGGCAATACAGGCACTCTTTAGGATCACTTTTCATTTTGTATTTTTGTTTTATTGGTTAGTGTTTTGATTATTGCAAAATTACTAATAAAATCTGTAAATGGCGAACGAATGTATATAAAAACAGGGAATTGCCCTTACGGTAATTCCCTGTTTTTATTATTATAATCCGGAAAAGGATTGTATTTCATGTCATAATGCCGGGATATTACGGTTTGCTCCTGTCAAATAAACTTTAAGCGCAAATGATGCTTTATCCCGTAATGCCATGATGTTATTGTGCGGTTCAGTCGGCACAGTTTTCCGGACGGAGTTGACGCACTGTCTCGGCTGCACGCCACATTTCCATGTTACGCATAGCTTCGAGTTCCTTGTTGAGTCCGTCGCGGTAGTCGGCTTTCGAGTTGCTGTCGATTGAAATCTGTGCCTCGTTGCCGGTCTTTACAGAGTAATACAGCCACTGCATCACCGGTTTGATAGCGTCGCGGAAGCGCGGTGCCCAGTCTAATGCGCCGCGTTGTGCCGTTGTGGAGCAGTTGGCGTACATCCAGTCCATGCCTTTCTGTGCGAACAATGGCATCAGGCTCTGTGTAAGCTCCTCCACTGTCTCGTTGAAAGCCTCCGACGGTGAGTGCCCGTTCTCACGGAGCACTTCATACTGTGCTTCAAGCAGTCCTTCTATAGCTCCCATCAGCGAGCCGCGTTCACCTGTAAGGTCGGAGGTTGCCTCGCGTTGGAAAGTGGTTTTAAACATATATCCCGCTCCTATACCTATACCGAACGCTATTGTTTTCTCCTCTGCGTTGCCGGATGCGTCCTGATATACGGCGTACGAGCAGTTAAGGCCGCGGCCTTCAAGGAACATTGTACGCAAAGATGTACCCGAACCCTTCGGTGCTACAAGAATTACATCTATGTCTGCTGGTGGTACCACGCCAGTGCGGTCGCTCCAGTTGATTGCGAATCCGTGAGAGTAATATAGTGTCTTGCCCGGTGTGAGGTATTGCTTTATTGTCGGCCAAGCCTGAATTTGTCCGGCGTCTGAAAGAAGCATGCAGATAATTGTGCCCTTCTGTGCGGCCTCTTCGATAGAGAACAGTGTCTCACCGGGCACCCATCCGTCGGCGACAGCCTTGTCGTATGTTTTTCCGGCACGCTGTCCCACAATCACGTTAAATCCGTTGTCGCGCAGGTTGCAGGCCTGTCCGGGACCTTGGATGCCATAACCAATGACGGCTATTGTCTCGTTTTTCAATACTTCACGCGCTTTTTCCAATGAAAATTCTTTGTTGGTGACAACTGTCTCGATAACGCCACCAAAATTCATCTCTGCCATAATATATAAGTTTTTTGTTATACGACCTTGCGAAAGACCGCCTGTTGTTAAATTGTCTGTTGTTATTAAATAGAGTTGCAAAAGTATAAAATTAAAGCGGAAACACCAAATTTACTTTCATATTTTTGCAAAAACGACTTTGCTTCTGCACACTTCGATATTTTTGTCGCTTTCTTTTTCAATCTTGACAATGCGTATGTTCCATTCGTTTTCGCCTGCCGTTTCGCGATAGAAAGCCAGCCTGTCGCCTCCGTGGCTCTCTGCGACGTAGGCTATTTCGAACCTCTTTATCCGGTATTCCTTATACCAATCAATGTCAAATAGGTCGAGAACATGTTCTATGTACTTCACCGAATTGATGTGTCCGTTTACGTCCACATCATTGTAATGTGTGTCAATCGTAGCCACATGCTCGGCATTGTCGCTCATTTTCACACGCGAGCTTTTATCGATCGGGCACTCCTTGCCTGGCTCTATCCATCCGTTTATCTCGCCGTCGCGTTCAGCCAGTATGTCTTGCGGTTGCCGTGTGCGTGTGTCTATCATTGCCCACACGCTGCGGCCGTATCCGAATACATGGCCGTTTTCGTCCGCAATGTGGAAGTTTCGGTTGGTGAAATATTTCATTGCGCTTTCCACCCATGTCTCGACATTGAATTTGGTGTATTGTGCCGGCATTTCATTCATCTCGATGGCAAGGCGTGACAATACCCATGTCTTGTGCACTTTGTTCAGATACGCCATGCCGAAGCCACGGTCTGAAGAGTGGAAGTCGGCGGCGTTCAGCAGATGATTACCAAGATGTCCCATAAAGAGCCGGTGCGAAAAGTCGCAGTGAAACGGCTCTGCCATGAACGAATATATTCCTGTTTTTTCCATTTCCAATATTTATCTTCCAGCCTGTTCTCTTTCCTTGAGATATTCGCAAACCTCTTCCTGTATGCTTCTTGTCACGGCAATGCGCCCCGAGCGTGTGTATTGCAGTACGCAACCGAAAGCGTTAAGGGCTTCATTCAGGCTTAGAATATCTTCAGTAAGTCCGCTTTTCGTCACTATCACATAAGTCGGATTGACCTCTGTTATGGTGGCCTCGTGTTTTCTTATCGTTCTCGATACTTCCGGATTGTCGAGCACTGTGGCCGTGGCAAGTTTGTATAGAGCCGTCTCACGGATGAAAAGCTCTTCGTCAGTGCAGTATATGGCTTTTACCACATCGATTTTTTTCTCTATCTGTTTTGTTATTTTCGTTATCAGGTTTTCGGTGCTCCACGCTGTGATTGTGTACTTGTGAAGTCCCGTTATGCTGGAAGCCGATACGTTGAGACTCTCTATGTTCACCTGCCTGCGGGTGAATACGGCCGTTATCTGGTTCAGTATTCCGGCTATGTTCTCTGAGTATACCAGCAGTGTATAAAGTTTCTTTTCTTCCATTTCTCTTAGATATTTACGTCCAACATCATCTCGTCGACAGTCTTTCCTGGAGGTGTCATGGGCAATACGTTGTCGTCTTCCTTTATGGCGCATTCGAGCAGGTATGGACCTTTTGCGGATAGCATATCCCCTACAGCGTCAGCAAGTTCATGACGGTCGCTTATCCTTCTGTATCCGATTCCGTAGGCTTCGGCAATCCGTTCATAGCAAGGATTGAGCATTCTGGTGAAAGATTGCCGCCTGTCGAAGAACATATCCTGCCACTGTCGTACGTTACCGAGATAGTTGTTGTTCAGCATAATCATCTTTACGGGTATCTGTTGCTCCATTATCGTGCCCAGTTCCTGTATGCTCATCTGATAGCCTCCGTCACCGGTGAAGACGCATACCGTGCGCCCGGGTGAGCCGAAAGAGGCTCCGATGGCGGCCGGAATTCCAAATCCCATCGTTCCGAGACCGCCGCTTGTCACAATAGAACGTTTGTTATTGTATTTGAAGTAGCGACTTGCGAAAAGTTGGTTTTGGCCTACGTCAGTAACGAGTATGGCATTGCCTTCTGTCGCTTCGGCAACGGCATTCACAACCTCGCCCATAAGGAGCGGACCTTCCTCTGGTTGTATCGCCGGTTTTATCACGTTGTTTGTCTCCCGTTCTTTGAGCGGTTCGAAACTGTCGCACCATTCTTTGTGGCTGTTTTCCTGCAACAGCCGTGTGATTGCCGGCAGTGTTTCCTTGCAGTCTCCAACAACGGCCACATCGGTTTTTATACACTTGTCGATTTCTGATATGTCTATGTCGAGATGTATGATTTTCGCCTGCTTTGCGTATGTGGCCGGATTTCCTGTCACACGGTCGCTGAACCGCATGCCGATGGCTATCAGCACGTCGCATTCCTGCTCTTTGATATTGGGGGCCAGGTTGCCGTGCATGCCGAGCATGCCCATATTGAGCTTGTGATTTGTAGGTAGTGCCGACAGGCCGAGCAGTGTACGTGCGGCCGGGATGTCGGCTTTTTCAATAAATTCTATAAGCTCGTTGTGCGCATTGCCCAACTCAACGCCTTGTCCTACCAGTGCCAACGGTCGTTCGGCATTGTTTATCAGTGCGGCAGCCTCGGTGATAGCGTTGCTGTCAGGTTTGGGATATGGCATATAACTGCGCACATAATCCACGTGGGCCGGCTGCCATTCCGTTGTCTCTATCTGCGCGTTTTTGGCGAAGTCGAGTACCACAGGGCCGGGACGTCCCGAGCGGGCGATGTAGAATGCCCTGCTCACAGCCCATGCGATATCTTCGGCCCTGCGTATCTGATAGCTCCATTTCGATATGGGTTGAGCCAGACCCACAAGGTCTACTTCCTGAAAAGCGTCTGTGCCGAGCACTCCTACGCCTACTTGTCCGGCTATAACTACAATCGGTGTAGAGTCCATCATGGCGTCGGCCACACCCGTGAGGGTGTTGGTTGCCCCTGGACCACTCGTCACAAGTGTAACTCCCACCTTTCCGCTTACTCTCGCATACCCTTGTGCCGCATGTGCGGCGGCCTGTTCGTGGCGTACCAGAATATGGTCGAACGCCTTCTTTTCGCCTCTCGTATAGTCATAAAGTGCATCGTATACGGGCATGATAGAACCGCCGGGATAACCAAAGATGGTTTTCACTCCCTCGATTTGGAGTGCCCGCATCAGCGCTTCCGCTCCTGTTATAATCTCTTTTGGCATTTGTTTTTACTTATGTTGTTCTATTCGGAAGTTAAAGGAGTTATCACTCGCAAGCTCGCTCTGGAGTTAAAGGACAATACTCTTTTATTGGAAGTTAAGGTAGTTATCGTAGGCTACGCTAACTCGGGAGTTAAAGACATTACTTTGTTACATGTAAATTTCATTGTACGTCCTGTTTTTTTTACGGAAGAGAAAGGAGCGACCAATGGTATTGTCCTTTAACTTCATTAACTTCCTTGACTTCTTTAACTTCTACGTCAATTTCCTTAATTTCTCTTTATTAAATCATTCTCACTCCGCCCTTGTCTGCTGAGCTTACGCTCTTGGCATACGCCCGAAGAGCTTTTGATACCTCACGTTTCCTGGTCAGAGGCTGCTGAGGCCGTGCGTGCAGTTCCTCATCACTCAACTTCACGTTGATAGAACGTGAGGGTATATCTATTTCTATTATATCTCCGTCTTTTATCTTGCCGATGTTTCCTCCTGCAGCCGCTTCGGGCGAGATGTGGCCGATGCTCAGTCCGCTCGTTCCGCCTGAGAAGCGTCCGTCTGTAATAAGGGCGCACTCTTTGCCCAAGTGCATGCTTTTAATATATGAGGTGGGGTATAGCATTTCCTGCATACCGGGGCCTCCTTTTGGTCCTTCGTTTGTGATTACCACGCAGTCTCCGCTCTTTATCCGTCCGCCGAGAATGCCCTCGCATGCGGCTTCCTGAGAGTCGAACACACGTGCCGGTCCGCTGAAATGCCACAGGCTCTTGTCCACTCCCGCAGTTTTTACCACACATCCGTCTTGTGCTATGTTACCGAAAAGCACTGCCAGCCCGCCGTCTTTGGTGTAGGCGTGCTCCAAATCGCGTATGCACCCGTTCTCACGGTCGGTGTCGAGCGTGCCCCACTGTGCGTCCTGGCTGCCCATCTTTGTCGAGAAGTGTCCTCCCGGCGCACTTTGGTATATCCTGTCGGCCTCGGGGTCGGTGCCGCCTGTCGTGATGTCGTACTTTTCCAGTTGCTCGCCGAGCGTCTTTCCGTCTATGCGCATGGTGCTCCCGTCTATCAGTCCGCCCTTGTAAAGCTCGTTCATGATACCGAGAATGCCACCCGCACGGCCGCACTCCTGCACGCTGTACTTCTGCGTGTTAGGAGCCAGTTTGCACAGGCATGGCACACGGCGGCTCAACTCGTCGATGTCTTTCATCGTGAACTCGGTGCCAGCTTCCTGCGCCACTGCCAGCAGGTGCAGCACGGTGTTGGTACTTCCGCCCATCGCTATGTCGAGAGCCATGGCGTTAAGAAAAGCCTGTCGTGTGGCAATCGAGCGCGGCAATACGCTTTCATCTCCGTCCTCATAGTATGCCATCGCATTTTTGACAATCTGCCGTGCGGCATCTTTGAACAGTTGTATGCGGTTTTTATGTGTGGCTAATATCGTGCCGTTGCCCGGCAGCGACAGTCCGATGGCTTCTGTGAGAGAGTTCATAGAGTTTGCGGTGAACATTCCCGAGCAGCTTCCGCAGCCCGGACATGCACAACCCTCGATCTCGGCCATCTCGTCATCGCTCACTGACGTGTCGGCACCTTTCACCATTGCCGTGATGAGGTCGGCGTTCTCGCCGCGCCATTTGCCTGCTTCCATTGGACCGCCGGAGCAGAATACCGTTGGGATGTTGAGCCGCATGGATGCCATCAGCATTCCCGGTGTCACCTTGTCGCAGTTTGATATACATATCATCGCGTCGGCCTTGTGGGCGTTCACCATGTATTCCACCGAGTCGGCAATGATGTCGCGGCTGGGCAGCGAGTAGAGCATGCCGTCGTGTCCCATCGCTATTCCGTCGTCGATGGCTATCGTGTTGAACTCGGCCGCATAGCAGCCCATTGCCTCTATCTCTTGTTTTACTATCTGTCCTATTTCGTGAAGGTGCGTGTGTCCGGGCACAAACTGCGTGAACGAGTTGACAACGGCTATGATAGGTTTGCCGAATTGCTCCCGTTTCATTCCTGTTGCTACCCATAGCGCACGGGCACCGGCCATTCTTCTTCCTTCCGTGCATACTGCACTTCTCAGTTTATTTTTCATGCGATTAAAATTTATTGCAAAGGTAATCTATTTATTGATAACGGCCAACGAATTAATCTTTAATTTTATTTATTTGTGTCAATCCGTAACTAATACAATGTGTTTTGTGAGTATTTGAAATGAAATGTTGCGCTTTTGCGTCTGAATGTGCGAAACAGACTATGCTCCGTATACTGAAATGTATAGTGGCAAGGTTTGTTTTTACATGCTTTTCGGTATGAGGCGTAATAAATATGACACTTGCGTAATGTTAAATTTGGTTTAAAGTCTATGCTGTAGATGTATATTATTAAATAAACATGTTAACTTTATGATGATTAATTCAGAGGCTGACGATGCTTGTGGTCTTGTTTTCGCATGAGATGTTTACATATCGGTGGAATTTTTTTTCGTTTTTTTACTTAACATCGTGCTCCTCTTTGCGTATTAAATACGGATATGACAACAATAGAGTTTGAACATATAGCCGAAAAGCTGCGTCTGCGACTGGTGAAAGTGGGACGTGAGTTCTTTGCCGATGACGACAAGGCAGAGGATATTGCTCAGGAGATACTTACACGGTTGTGGATAATGCGGGACAGGGTAAATGTGCAACTCGGGGTTGAGGCGCTTGCCGTGCGCATGGCTAAAAATCTATGTGTGAGCGAGTGGCGCAGGCAGAAAGCCCACAGGACGGTGCCGGTGGACGAGAGGATGTCTGTGGACAACAGGCCGACGGCACCTGTGGAGGCGAAAGACGGCGAGGTGGTTTTAAACCGTGCACTTGCCGGTCTCACCAAATCTGAGCTACGCCTTTACAGGATGAGGCATGAGGCTGATATGGACATACAGCAGATATCGGCTGCCACGGGAATAGGAGTGCGCTCCGTGAGCGCCATGCTCAGCACTGCAAGACGCAAACTTTTTGAAACAGTAAAGAGAGGAGGCTGCTTATGAAAGATATAGAATTACTTACGAACCGTTTTCTGGCGGGTGAGACAACGATGGAAGAAGAACGCCGATTGTACGACCTTCTGAAAGGAGACGGTGTCACGGCGGAGCAGAAGATGCTGCGTGACATTATCTGTCCTGCGGTTGACGAGCCTGACACGGACGCTTGGCTCATGGAAGATATGACCGATGAGTACGACAGGGTGGTAGCCGGTCGCCGCCGCCGCACGCTCTTTGTTCGTCTCGCCGCTGCCGCCGCCGTCATCGCTTTCGTGTTCTTGGCTGGTGTGAAGTTCGGCGGGCGAGAGGACTGCAATATACCCGTCGTGGCAAAGGTGGAGGCAAATCGTAATTCTAAGGCAGGGTTGCCACCTGTCGGGCCTGCCATAATAAAGGAGCGGCCGGGCTTGCAAGAGGTGGTGGAACCCACGGTGGAGAAAGATGTTGAATTGCCAGTGGTGTCGCAACCGGATATTGCCGAGCCGGATTTGCTCGCGTCCTCTGCCGATGAAAAGATTATAAACGCCGACATGACACTCTCCGACAGCCTTACGGACATAATAGAACGGATAGAGCGGGGACTTGAAAACGTGAGTGACAGTGTGTATATCGCACGTGTGGAAGAGCTTATCGAGAGCGACTCGCGGCTGCAAAGGTTGATGAGAAGGGTGCTTGTCGACAAGATAACGAGAGACAATCAAGACTATGAAGCATACGGGCATTGGTGAGCATACGTATGGCGTGAGTGGTATTACAGTATAATATTAATGTATAAATAAAACCTGATTAAGGAGGCAAACTATATGAGAAAGCTGGTAATAATGGCGGTATCACTGCTGGTTTCGGTCGCAATTCCGGCACGGGACAATGTCGGAGTGAAGAACATGAAGAAGGAACTGGAACGCTTCAAGGCCGCTTCCGAGTTTAAATCTGTGCTGTCACATCGTGGAACGGGACTTTACGAGTGGAATTTTAAGTATACGTACCCGAAGGGAAAGGCAGATGACCATAAACTGCCAGCCCCTTTGGTACGGTTGGAAAAAGCCTTTGCCGACAATATACGATATTCCTCTTCTATGTTTGTGCTTCCGCAAAAAGAAGCCGGTAGGCCATTTGGTAAAGTCTCTTTTATGTGGCCTGACGCGGCATATGGGCGGGTATTTTTCAATTTCAGGATAGATGACAGAGACAATTTCCGTTATCTCTGTTTTGAGGAAAGTGATAATCGGCGCACGTCTTACATGCTCACGTGGCATGATGTGGAGTATATCGACTCCAAAGGAGTTACATGGCGGATGATAGACGGCAACGTGGTGGAGCTGTCGGGGACGCATTGGCGGATGGTGGAATTTATTGAAGATTCTTATAGGGATAATTCAAATAAAGTCGCTTCGAAAGGCGGTAATCAGTCGGAAGAGTATATAAATCTTCGTGAACAGATGGCTTATCTCAACGGATTGTATTCCGAATACGTTAAAGACAACAAGCAGATGGATTGTGATGCGGTGGCTTACTTCATCAGCAAATTGGCCGCCGACTTCAAGGGAAAGCTTACCGAGACGCAGTATAAGGCGATGGATGAGGAATTGTCGGCGTTGCTCGACATCACTCCCTCCGGGGCACGGTACAATATTATAGCTAATGCCAAGACGGTGTTGAACGGCAAAACGTTTCACATACCTGATGGAGATGTGCTTTTCGAGTCAGTTTCCAATAAGGATTTGGCAAACCGCAACTATGTGAAGCTTATGTTTGAGACTTACGATATGTCTGAATTAAAGGAGTACGGGACGTTTAATGTCAGTGGAAGAACAGACAGAGACATCCGTCGGATATTCGTAACCGACAGCAAACAGACGTTTGCCGATACGTATGCGGTACAGGTGAAAGACGGTAAATTCTCTTTTTCTGGCTTGGTAAGCAAAGATAATCCGGTGACTGTTTCAGACGAAATGGGACGGGAATGGCGCCTCATGGCCGACAGTATACCGGTGGTTATTGATATGCGAACGGGAGTTATGAGCGGTTCGGAGACAAATATGAAGTTGGGAGAGTGCCAACTGCGTTTTAAAAATATAATAGCAGACAGGCAAAAATATACAGTAAGTGTGAACGGCAGTCGCAGAATAGTGGATAATGAAGGCTACGAGGCCCTCTGTGACAGCCTTAAAAGAATTGAGATTGAGACCATTGGAAACTGTGATAATGCCATGGTGGCGGCATGTCTTCTCGCCGATTGCTATTCGGCAATGAGCTATGAGGAACTTGACGGGCTTTTTAATGGCTTCTTGGAAAATGATTCAAATGAGATATTACGCCCGGCAAGAGATTATTTCGCAGGATTGGAAAAGCGCCGCCCGGGCATGGAATATGTCGATGCGGAACTGGAAGACACGGCCGGGGTGAAGCGCAGTCTGGGCGAGTTTATAGGCAAAGGATATGTGATACTAAACTTCTGGAAAGAACGGTGGAACCCGTCAAGAACAGATTTCCCTATATATAAGAAATTGATGAATAAGTATGGCGATAAGGGATTGAACATAATAAGCGTCGTTATCGGCACTGATAAAGACCTCTGGAAGCGTTATGTGGATAAAAGAGGGCTTAAATGGACACATCTGTATACGCCGTTCGAATATGACGGAAAGTCGGTTCTCGACCTGTACGGTGTGCGCTGTATCCCGGAGAATGTGTTGATAGGGCCAGACGGACGCATCATCGCCTCGGACATATACGGTTCTGAGCTTGAAAAGAAAATGGATGAAATATTTGATAGATAGCGCATCTGTTTATGCTTGGCCGGCAATGGGTATAAGATAAGCATTCAACATATATGTGTTGATAACCGGTATTGAGACTGACAAGAAGTCAGGCACATAACGAAAAGGACAGACACGGAAACACAGAGAAAATGAAAGATAGAAAGTTTGGGACAAGGAGATGAAACTTGTACTATCTAAGTGCTTCCGTGTCTTTTCTTTATATTAAAAGACAATCAAATTACAATAATTTATGAATACAATCTGCAAGTGGATAATTCTCCTTGCCCCGGTGTTCTGTGCCCTTACGGCAGGCGCCCAGGGTGCTGGAAAGGAGAAGGCGAAGAAGGAAAAGACCGTTGAGATACACGGAGAGGTATATGACTCGTTTACCAAGGCGAGGATGTATGGTAAGTTTTGTATCATGACCGCCGACTCGACGGTAATAACGGAAGACTCGCTCAGTGGTTACAAGACAAACTCTTTTTATATTGTTGATGTTCCGAAGCGGGATGACAAGTATATAATCAGAATAGAAAGTGACGGCTATGAGACATCATATACTGACTATGAACTTAAAATAACAGGGCGTAAGCAACAGTATATAGTTCCGACAATATTGATCAAGCGCAAGGCAGACGACATCTTTAAGGATGTGGAGCTTGGCGGAGTGGTGGTCACAGGTACCAAGGTGCAGGTTGCGTATAAAGGTGATACGATAGTATATGATGCCTCGGCGTTCAATCTTCCCGAAGGATCGATGCTCGATGCGCTTGTACGTCAGTTGCCCGGCGCGGAACTGAAAGACAACGGCGACATATACATCAATGGTGAGAAGATAGATTATCTGACACTTAATGGCAAGGATTTCTTTAAAGGAAAGAACAAGATTATGCTTGAAAATCTGCCTTATTTCACGGTGAAGGACATAAAGGTGTATCATAAGTCGACGGAGATGAGCGATATGTTAGGGCGTGAGGTTGAGGAGAAAGAGTTTGTGATGGATGTCAGACTCAAGCGTGAGTATGCCCGGGGATCCATCGTCAACGCCGAAGGGGGAATGGGAACGGAAGACAGGTATATGTCAAGGGCGTTCGGACTATATTACGATGACCATACCCGGATATCCGCATTTGGCAATATTAACAACGTGAACGAAGACAGAAAACCAGGTAACGACGGTGATTGGACACCGAGTGGCCGGACGCAAGGTTTGCTGGCGACCAAGTATACGGGTGTTCATTTGCAGACGGAAGACAAGGAAAAGCGTGTGGAGGAGACTTTCGATGCTACCGTGAGATGGACCGATGGGGATAATGTCAGCGGGCAACAGTCGGAGACTTTCGCTGCCGATGGCAACATAAACAAGTGGAACCAAAATGTAAGCAGATCTAAAGATTTCTCTTTTTACACAGGCAACAAAATCCATTTTCGGAAGATCAACCTGCGTACTTATATGACTATGAACTACTTTTCTAGTAATTATAACAACGAACGTGTGGACTCTACGAAGCGCGGTGCCACGCTTGTGAATAGTCGCCATAATCTGTATCGCAGCGAAAACAAGTATCTTTCGTTTACTTGGGGCGTGTTCTGGTATAAGCCTTTTAATAATGGAGATTCCTTTTTTGCCAATTTTTACGGCAATTATTATCGTAATCAACCGACCGATTGTTTTGATATGGAGGCCACGAAATACGATGCTACTGGTGAAGAACAACTGAAAAACAGATATTTTGACAGCCGTGATAACTATTACAGATATTCATTTGAAATGGGATATATTTATGCGTTGCCCGATAAATGGGATCTGGAAGCAAGCGTGACATTCACACAGGACAGAAAGACTGATAATAATTTGCTGTACCGTCTCGACCGTCTTGACAGCGAAATATACGATCATCTCGGCATCATTCCTGTTTCGGAAGAAGACCGCCTTTTGGCGTTTGACATAGAAAACAGTGTAAAGAACATTCTTCTGACGCGCAATTACTACTTGAATTTGCAGTTACAGAAGTACACGGAGAAATACAATATACGTTTCACTTTACCGCTAAGTCATATCAGTGAGAAGCTCGACTATATGCAATCGACACTTGATACGGTGGCAACAAGAAACAAAATGCTATTCCAGCCGTCGATATTATACAAGCGGTTTGGAAACACTCCCATAACTCTGCGTTACTCACTTAGTGTTAAGCAGCCTGATTTAAAACGCATGATGCCGGTTGTCGACACATCCGATGAGCTGTCGTTGTACATCAGTAATCCCGATTTGAAAAGTACCATCAATCACAAAGGTAGCGGCCAGATAACCTTCAAGAACCTAAAGACGGGAGGAAGCACATTCGCTGGTTTTGATATTGGAGTCAGTCAGCGTTTTATAGGGAGGCGTACCACTTATAATTCGACTACCGGTGCCTATGTGTACAAGGACGGTAATGTGGACGGCAATTGGAACGCCAGCGTGAAAGGAGGTACTGATATGCCGGTAGACAAGGCCAAAAGACTGCGTTTTGGCATAGACGGCAGCGTGAAATACGAGCGCAGTGTGGATTTTGCCGTGTCCTACGATGAAGCCAACAACGTGCTGAGCAAGGTTGATAATGTGTATACTCGTCTCAACACCAAACTGACATATAGGTTCAAGACATTGTCTGCCGGCATCGTGGGAAAACTCACCGTCCGTCACAGCACAGGCAATATTGATAATTTTGAGACTATCGACGTTTTTGACTATCAGTTTGGCGGAAACCTGCAATATACCATTCCTGTGATAAAGCTCAATGTGTCTACGGACATGAACATGTTCAGTCGACGCGGATATGCAAGCAGTACGATGAATACAGACGACCTTATATGGAACGCACAGATAAGCCGCTCGTTCATGAAAGGCCGTATAATGGCAAAACTCTCGGCGTTCGACATACTTCATCAACTGTCTAACGTGCGCTATACAGTGAATGCACAGGGTCGTACAGAGAGGTGGTACAACAGTATTCCGCGCTATGTTATGCTCAGTTTGGCATACAGTTTCAAGCAGAAACCGAACAAGAAGTAAATAAGGCGGTATGCCGGAAAGTGGTAATTAAATGATAAAGCCGGAAGCAAAGTAGATTTGTTTCCGGCTTTATCATTTAAGAAAAAAGGTCCAATCTTTCCGAAAAAAGCAAATATACCCATTGCATGTATCGTGTCATGCGATTAAATAAAATTAAGCCGGTAGGTTATTCCACTTTGCCTTCGAGCAGGTCGGGGCGCAGTCGGGCCGTGCGTGCCATGGCCTGGTCGAGTTCCCATTGCTTAATCTTGGCCTCGTTGCCGCTCAACAGTATTTCCGGCACTTTCCAACCCTTATAGTCAGCCGGGCGGGTATATATCGGAGCCGACAGCATGTCGTCTTGAAAGCAGTCGGAAAGTGCGCTCTGTTCGTCGCCGATCACTCCCGGAACGACGCGTACTATAGCATCGGCCATCACGGCGGCGGCCAGTTCTCCGCCCGTGAGCACATAGTCGCCTATGCTTATCTCCCGTGTGATGAGGTGGTCTCGTACACGCTGGTCTATTCCCTTGTAGTGCCCGCATAGGATTATGATGTTGCCTTTCATCGACAGCTCGTTGGCCACATGCTGGTCAAACCGCTCCCCGTCAGGCGACGTGAATATCACCTCGTCGTAGTCGCGTTCCGCTTTCAGTGCCGAGATAGCCCTGTCTATCGGTTCGCACTGCATCACCATTCCCGCGAATCCCCCGTAAGGATAGTCGTCCACGCGCCGCCACTTGTCGTTCGTGTAGTCCCTCAGGTTGTGCAGATGTATCTCGGCAAGGCCTTTCTTCTGTGCCCTTGCCAGTATCGATTCGTTGACGAAGCCCTCGATCATCTCGGGCAATACTGTGATGATGTCTATTCTCATAATGCGTGCAAAGTTACTAAAAAGCCGAAAAACATCGGCTTGAAACAGCGTGATATTGTGGCATACGGATGAAAAAACACTGGCGGCGGATGTTTATTCCGATGCTGATAGAAATTTTTTCATGGCCTCCACATGCCGCAGTCCGGTCTCGCGTCCGATGTCGTACACCCGTTGCATCTCCTCGGGGTCGTGCGAAATATGGCCTATCGGTAGTTTAGAGTCAGGGCGTATTACGAGGCACCGTCCTTCGTTTTCCGCCATTGCCACGTATGAAGTCTGTTCATTGTACATCACGTGGCGGTGCATCATTGCCTCGACGGCCCCCCTGTGCTTGCGCAGGCTTATCTTAATGAGCGGCATAGCTTTGTTGGGATGTTTCACATAGTCCCTCGGTTGGGTGAGAATTACTATGTTCCGCAAGTAGCCGATGCTCTCGAAAAACTTCAACGGTATGGAGTCGGTGATGCCGCCGTCGAGCAGTTTCATGCCGTCGAGTTCCACGGCGCGCGACACCACGGGCATTGATGCCGAGGCGCGCACCCAGTCGAAGAACTCATGCCCGCCCCGTTCACATTTCTTATATACGGCCTTTCCCGTGTCGATGTCGGTGCATACGAGATAAAACTCCATCGGGTTCCGCTCGAATGTCTCGTTGTCGAATTTGTCATGCTGTGTCGGTACGGTGTGGTAGGCAAACTCGGCGTTGAAGAAATCGCCCGTTTTCAGCAGCGAGCCGATACCGCTGTAACGCTTGTCACGTGCGAAAATTTTGTTGTATCGCAGCGCCCTTCCAGGTTGTCTTGACTTATAGTTGCATCCGAAAGCCGCCCCGGCCGACACTCCGATCACTCCGTCTGGCTCTATGCCATGCTCCATCATCACGTCGGTCACGCCTACGGTGAACATCCCGCGCATGGCTCCGCCTTCGAGTATGAGTCCTTTTTTCATTGTAGCGAGTGTTTTGTTGTTTCGTTGTTGCAAAATTACGGAATAAAATCGAGACAGGCAAGCAAAGCCGCGGGCTAAATCACCTGTCGGCATTAGATGCCGGATGAGTGACGATACGGTACGCTCCATGGCGCAATAATATGGCGGTGATTTCATCATGCCGATATTTTTTATTATATTTGCGGCCGTAACAGATTAACATACCAAAGAAACATTATGGACGCTAAACTGATATTGGACTTCCTGCGGGACATTATGGCTAACAACAACAAGCAATGGTTCCAGGAACACAAGGAAGAGTATATGGCTGCAAAGGCCGAGTTTGAGCGTGGTGTAGGGCTGGCGATAGCACGGATAAGCACTTTCGACCCGTCTATATCCCACATCACCGTGAAAGACGCTACTTACAGGTTTTATCGGGATACGAGGTTCTCGAACGACAAGTCTCCATATAAGAACCACTTTGGTGCATACATAGCGGCTCACGGCAAGAAAGCGCTTCACGGCGGATACTATATCCACCTCGAACCGGGGCACTGCCTGTTGGCATGCGGCAACTACTGGTTGCCTACAAATATACTAACCGCCTGTCGCAACGAAATAATGGGAAATATCGGCGAATGGCTTCGGTGTGTGGAGAACGAGGAATTCCTGAAATACTTCGGAGCGCCAGAAACAGCCGGTTGGGACGACAGGCAAGGTTTCGGCATGGAGCGGCTTAAAGTGCGGCCGGTAGGTTTCCCTGCCGACTATGAGCACATGCGATACCTCAGGATGAAGGATTACAGCTGCTGGCACAGTGTCGGTGAGGACTTTTTCGATGGCGACGGATGGCTTGACGGCATGGAAAAGATATTCAAGGTGGCAAAGCCTATGCTTGATTTCACAAACGCTGTAATAGACGATTACGAATGAATTGTACCTCGATGCGACTTGCGCTGATACCGCTTTGTGTTTTCGCCGGTTTGAAAACGCTTGCCGCCGGTTCAGACAGTGTAATTGTTCGTTCGGATACAATTATAGTGAATGATTGCGGGCAGCGGTCGTTTTCCGGTAAAGTACCGCCGGGAAATTACAGCGGCATAGCCAATATTGGAAACAACCGCTATGCTGTTGTAAGCGACAAGTCTGAGACGGACGGATTTTTTGTCTTCAAGATAGACGTAGACACTGTGTCAGGAAAAATCGTTGACGTTGAAAACGAGGGTTTCCGTTCAGCCGGAACTATCAACCGTGATGGTGAAGGCATCGCTTATTTTGTCCCTGCCTCTACTGTTTTCATCTGTGGTGAGGCAGACAACAGGATATATGAATATTCTCTCGATGGCCTTAGGACAGGGCGTGAGATTGCCGTGCCAAAGGTTTTTGCCTTATCTTCTGCAAACTATGGACTCGAGTCTTTGACTTATAATGCCGTCACGCATCGTTTTTGGACGACGACAGAGAGTACTCTGCCCGTAGATGGTGAGCAGGCTACGTCGGTCAACGGTGTACGAAACAGGTTGCGGTTGCAGAGTTTTGATGATGATTTGCAGCCTGCTGAATGGTTCTATTATGAGATGGATGCCCCAGAATCGCATACTGTCGCCGGTGCGTATGCCATGGGAGTGAGTGAGCTTTGTGCTCTCGATGATGGTCGGCTGATAGTCCTTGAACGTGAGTTTTTCGTGTCACGGCGCAAGCTCGGTTCGTATGTTAATGTGAAACTGTATCTCGCAGATCCCTCCGCAGCCGTGCCTGGCGGAATGCTCGATAAGTATTTGCTGCATGGTTTTCGTACCGGTCTCTCGCTTTTCGGACGCAGCATAGCCAACTATGAGGGTATGTGCATTGGACCGCAACTTGCCGACGGTAGCATGACACTCATTTTTGTGAGTGACTCTCAAGACGGATACAAAGGCGTGTTGCGTGACTGGTTTCGCACCGTAAGCATCAGAATACATCCTGCCGATAAGTTATAATTGTAATAAAACGGTCATATACCGGATATACATTACCGACAGTCAGTTTCTTCTTTGTTTTATTTATATTGTTTACATACAGGTGGTTGTACAAAATGTAATCGGTTGCTTATTTTGAAGTGCGTCCCAAAAGTTAGGCACAAAACTTTTGGGACGCACTTCATTTTAACCCAACCTGCTCTATTTTTAATAATTGAAAAGCATTAAAATTGGTTTTGTAATAATAGTTTGTAACTCTTATTAATGTGCCGCAGACTGTCAATCCAGGTGGAAAAGTTCGTCGAGCGGAATGCTTACAGGTGAGTTGTCCGGGTTTACTTCCATTATGTCTGCCATCATGTCCCACCAGTGTTGGGTTATTGGGGCTACGTTTTTCGTATCCTGGCTGTTTCCCTCTTTTGAGCATTCCTGATAGGCAAAGAGTATGTTTGTGTCCTTATCCCAGTAGATACTGTAATTGCCGACTCCCTGTTCTTTGAGCATTTGCTTCAGTTCAGGCCAGATGTCTGCGTGCCGCTTGGCGTATTCCTCCTCGCATCCTTTTTTCAGATACATTTTAAATGCAAATCTTTTCATTGTCTTAGGTTTTTTATTCTTATTTTCGGTTAGTATGATATAATTGTTACGTTTGGTTCCCGTTCTTGTTTTTTTAGTCTGTATAACATCTGTTTGAAATGTTTGTGGGCGTTACTTTATCTTTGTGGCTCTTTATTCTTTTATTGACATATAGTAACCTAATCTGTAAAGGTTGAATATCGTCATGTTGGGGCTGCTGCCTGTGAGAATGCGCCGCTCTGCTTTGCCGAATAACATGTGCCATAGTCTTATTGCGGGAGCTATGTTCCGCAGTTTGTTTTCCAAGGTCAACAGCCGTGAGTATCCTTGCAGTTCTATCTTGAAGCGATGCAGTGTGTGCATTGCCTCTTCCGTTTTGGCAACGAATGAACCGTTTGGCTCGTAATCCTTGAAGAGTACCGGGTTGTCGATATGCTTTATTTGCGCTCCGCACAGGTACAGTTCTTTTCCAAGCAGCACGTCTTCGTATCCGTAAAACCTGAACCGTTCGTCGAAAGGGTGGGCGAGCATCGTTTCCCGTCTTATCATGAAGTTTGCCGTGGCAAAACTTTGGTAAGGTGTTTTTTGCCGCATCTCTACTGAGTGCATAGGGGCAGCTGCTCGTTCGGTGATGTATCTGAGGTTTCTGCCCCAAGTCTCATCGTCCGTGTGAATACAGGTATGCCCGTCTATCACATCGGCCTCATCATTTATTTCATTGATGTATCTGGAGATGAAAAGGTTGTCGGGCAATGCCATGTCACAGTCCATGAAAAGCAGCTGGTCGTATCTGGCAGTCTTGGCGAGGAAGTTGCGTATTGCCGCACGGCCACGGTTTTCGTTTCTCGTTATGTATGAGCATTGTGGTATATTGTTGATGCGGGCATTTGTCTGTATGGTGTTTTCGTCGGTGGAACCGTCATCAGCCACTATTATCTCGTAGTCTATATCCTCCTCGCATGCTTGTCTGTGCAATTCTTCGACAAGATTATAGCATGCGTCGTTGTACGTTGGGATTAGTATCGACAGTTGTTTTTTATCGTGTTTGTCAGTGTGGAAAAGCATTGTCGTTTGCGTTCGGTAGGTTGATTTTATATTTGTGGATGATGTGAGCGTGGCGCACCGTTATTTTTGTCGGGTTGCCAATAAGCATACTGTCCGTGGGCAAAGATAACGAATAATGCCCGTTTGAGAAAATTTTGAACGTTTTATTTGGATGGGTAAAGCTAAAATCGTAATTTTGTCGCACTTATAACAAATGCTAAATAAAATGAAAAAATTGATTTTTAAGTCGGTTGTCGTTGCGGTGATGCTCATGTGTTCTGTAGGTGCGAGCGCACAAATAGATTTGGGAAGCATTCTCGGCGGGATAACCGGAGCCGGTTCGTCGTCATCGGGAGACGATATCGTTTCAAACATAACATCTGTATTTTCCGGAAAAAAACAGGCCACATCTGATAAACTTGTGGGCACATGGGTATATTCCGAGCCGGCGATAGTATTCCAGTCGGATAATTTTCTTGCCAAGGCAGGAGCAAAGATCGCAGCCGGTAAGATCGAAAAGAGTTTACAGGCACAATTGGGTAAATATGGAATAAAGTCGGGAGCGTTCACGATTACGTTTAACTCGGACGGTACGTTTACCGAGACATTTGGCAAAAAGACACTCAAAGGCAAATGGACGGTGAAAGATTCGAAGCTTAACCTTACATTCTCAGGTAAAAAAGCCATACCGATTACCACGCAGCTTGAAAGTAAAAAGCTGATGCTCGTGACTGATGCCACGAAACTGTTGAATCTTGTGAAGACGGTGGCAAGCAGTTCGAACAACTCAAATCTGCAAACAGTGTCGGCCCTAATGAAAAGTGTAAACGGGATGCAGGCAGGTCTTATGCTTGTTAAAAAATGATAATAATTACTCTTTTAATATACATATATAGTATATGTTGACATTAAAAAGAGTAACTTTGCAGCCGCTGTCACGAGATGGCAGCATAAATTCAAACCTAAAAAACAAATAATTTAAAATGGCAACAAAAATCAGATTGCAGCGCGGCGGTCGTAAGGGATACGCTTTCTACCGTATCGTAATCGCAGACGCAAGAGCACCACGTGATGGTAAATTTACTGAAAAGATTGGTTCTTACAACCCTAATACCAATCCTGCCACAGTAGATTTGAATTTCGAACGTGCCCTGTATTGGGTGGAAGTAGGTGCGCAGCCCACAGACACAGTACGTAATATCCTCAGCAATGAGGGCGTGTACCTCATGAAGCATCTTCGTGGCGGTGTGAAGAAGGGCGCTTTTGACGAGGCAACGGCACAGAAGAAGTTTGACGCTTGGAAAGCCGATAAGACCAAGGGTGCAGACGCTGTTCGTGAGAGCGAGGAAAAAGCAAAGAAGGCTGCTTACGAGAAGGAGCTTGAGGCAGAGAAGAAAATCAACGAGGCGATAGCCAAAAAGGTATCTGAAAAGAAGGCTGCAAAGGCCGAAGAAGAAGCCGCAAAGGCTGCTGAAGCAGCTGCAGAGGCTGCCGCTCCTGCAGAGGAGGCACCTGCTGAGGCATAATCCGATTTTTCTTTTCGAGGAAATAAAAAATGCCGGAACTAAATGTTCCGGCATTTTTGTTATATGTATATGTTACGGTTGTCTGTATTTGTTTGTCAGGATTTTGCGAATGCCTTCCCGGCATGTGTATGGCATTCATTGGTTGTATGTGTATATACCGGTCACCTTGTTGGCAAAACAGATAGTGCCAGCTTATAGTACTCTTCGTATTTGCGGGCCACTTTCATGTATTCATGATGTCGTCTGACGTATTCCGTGCTCTGTCTTTTCAGGTCAGGTATGCGTTCCGGGTTGAGAACGAGTTTTTCCAACTCTTCATATACGCTCTCGTATGTCGGCTCAACATTTATAATCGGCCGTAGTTCCTTTTCGTTTATAATCTCATAATTCTCCTTTTCACCGCCCCCGATGCATATAATGCCTTTCGACATGGCAAGCAATGGGTTCATGGACGGTGTGTAGCTGTATAGTTGGTCAAGTATGGCGTCGCTGTCGTCCATCATCTTTCCGTATTGAGCGAATGGCACAGATTCCGCTAATGATAGTGTCACTTTGTCAGGATAACGGGCTGCAATGTCCCTGGCAGCTTTCAGCATGATGTCGGTTCCTTTGTATTCGCTGCGTGTCTTGTTTATTCCGATAAACAACCTGACAGGTCTGCGTGTCGCTGTTGAAGGATTGTTTTTTGCCTTTTTCACCGTATGTGGGTTTGTTTCTGCCATATTTTGATTGTCTGTCGCTTGTATTTCATCTGATAATCGGATCGGGAAGGGCATGAAAACGGTTTTTTGTGGGAAAGCCATGTGGTAGCAAATCCAGTATTCATATAGTCCTGTTATTATTCCGTCGCATGTTTCGGCTATGTATTTGTTCAGTCGTTCTTTCTCGGTTCCCAGCCAATCGGCTCTTTCTCTCAGTGCGTCGCTGTTTGTTCGCAGTTCGTTCCCGATGTTGAAGTCGCTGTATCTCAGCGGTTTTTCGGTGCAACAGGTATTCACCCAATACCAGTCCATGCCGAAACCGCCAAGGAACACTTTGCCGTTGTGCTTTTTCAGGTAGTTGTAAATGCTGAATATCCGTTTGGCTTTAAGTTCTACAAACATCGGATTTATGAGCTGGACGACATCATATCCGCGCAGTTTTGGCAGTATGGCATATATCTTTGCCAACAGCATGATACCTCCGAGTTTCCCGGGTCGGCGCACTATGGAAATATCACGGGGATAGTCTTTCCAGAAATCACCGTTTGAAACAACCGTAACTTTGTGTCCAAGATTTCTCAGACCGGCAGCCAGTGTAGCGTGCACATTACTGTATTCGCCTAACAAAAGTATTTTCATTTTTATGGTTTTACTCATTTAAAGCAGTTTGTTTGCTTGTGGAAAGTACATATCATACTTGTCATTAACAGTATGTTTGTTGACTATAGGCTGTATGTCAGTCAGTTCGATTCTATGTCTGCCTATTGTAAGCGGTATGTTTATTCATTAAAATCAATGAGCCTGGCTTTTTTATCTCTCTCGTTTAAGCAATGGAAGAGTATGTATGAGGATATTCAATCCGATTTTGTTGGCAGTGATTTTGCGGAACCACCGGTACTTTTGTGTGTATTTGCGGTCTGGTAATGGGAAGAGTCCTTCGGAGCGTAATTGTTCAATGCGCTTATTGATTGCATCGCGTGGCATCCCGAGAATGATGATGTTGTATATGTAGTCCATGGTGAGTTGTGCCACGCGACGTTGCATTGCGAGTCTGTCCTTACTCGGCATGGTGTCAGCGAGATTGTTGAGATGCAGTATCACGGTGTGCATATCATTCATCCTGCTTTCTTTCCAGTCACTGTTTTTCCCTGTCATGATAGATCCCTGCCGTTTGCGGTAGTAGTATGCTTTAAACGGTAGGCAGTATATACGTTCGCACCTGATGATCAACTGTGGCGTGAACTCCTCGTCCTCATGGACAATTCCGGTGGCAAAGCGGAGGTTCATCAGTACGTTTTTACTGAAAACATATCCCCATGCCGTGGCCTTAATGTTGTTTTTCAGCATGAACTCTGTGCCTGTTACCGGACCGTCGGCAGACAAATGCAGGTTTTCTTCTTTCTTATTACATACATACTCCTCCTCACTGTGTGCGAAATCCTTTCGGTTGCGTGTAAATTCGAACATGACCATGTCTGGATTTTTACGCTTTACCGTTTCGATACATTGCCGGTAAGCGGACGGTATCAGACAGTCGTCCCCGTCGACAAACTGTATATATTCTCCGGCTGCCATGCGCAATCCCATGTTGCGTGCGTCGCTCAGTCCTCCGTTGGCTTTCCTGATGTATATAATGTCATTGCCGTAATCGCTTAATTCGTTCATGGCACAAACGTCGGAACCGTCGTCGACAACGATGATCTCACGTTCGTCACCGTCCAGCGGCAGGGCAATGACACTCTCGATACACTCTATGAGCATTTCCACCGGAAGGTTGTAGAACGGTATTATGAAACTGATTAGCGGAGTACGCCTGTCTTCTTCATGGCTTTGAATAGTCTGCATAGTGTCTTTATTCCTAATATGTTGATTGCAGCCGCCTTTACCCTCGTATTTGCAGGCATGCCTTTGAAACTTTTTATCCTAATCCGTTTGAGCGCAGGCTCGCATCCGGTGATTTCGCACAGGCTCAGTTGTATGTTCACAACATGCATGTAGTATTTGTCGAAATGAGGCTTGCCGACAAACCTGTCGATGACGTTCATGTGTGCTTCGAGCAACATTTGCAGCTCTTTTCCACCGGCTTTATTTGTTATTCCGTTCTGGTTGTGGCAGTAGAAATACATTCCGCATTCTACCGTTACGGCCACATTCACGTTCTGTAATATTTCCGGCAGGGTGTAAACATCCTCGAACACCTTTCCTTTGGGAAATCTTACGCCGTTGAATACAGTGCGCCGGTAAATCTTGTTCCATGCGTATGAATGTGAGTACGCTTCTCCGTAAAGCCAGTATTCGTCCGTGCTATGGTACGTTCTGCGTTCCGGCATGAATATACTTTGTCTTGGGGAGCCGTAAAACCTGTATACAGGATATTCGAGCAGGTCCGTTTCCGGACATGACTCCATTGTTCTCATCAGTATGGACAGCGTTCCCTCGTCCAGATAGTCGTCTGAATCCACAAATGTGATATATTCTCCCTGTGCGTTGTCGATGCCCGCATTGCGTGCGTCGCTCAGTCCTCCGTTGGATTTATGGATTACCTTTATGCGGCTGTCGACTGCCGCCCACTTGTCGCATATCCGCGGGCACTCATCAGGTGAGCCGTCGTCCACGAGTATCACCTCCATCGGTGTGAAGTCTTGCTTCATTATGCTGTCCACACATCTGTCGAGAGTGTCTTTGACTTTGTATACCGGTATTATGATACTGAGCTTTGCATCCATATCCAATATGCAAAAGTACAATATTAATTTAAATATATCGGGTGGCAAATGGCTTTTTTTATAATGTCTTTATGAATAATGTAATAAAACAGGCAAATGGCCGTTAATTAATTTGATGAACGACACAGAATCAAAAGACAGCTATGGTCATGTGTTGAAATATACCGGAATATTCGGTGGAGTGCAGGGACTGAATATTCTGATGGGGCTTGTCCGTAACAAGCTCGTGGCCGTTATGCTCGGCCCTTCGGGTATGGGGCTTATGGCGTTGTTCAATTCCACGATAACTTTCATATCCCAAGCGACCAATCTCGGCATATCGTTCAGTGCGGTGAAACACCTTTCCGAAGAGTTCGACAGCGGCAATGCCGAGCGCATGGAGCATTTCATACGTGTCATCAGGGCATGGTCTTTGCTCACCGCTCTGTTCGGAATGCTCGTATGCATGGCTGTGGGGCCGCTGCTTAGCGATTACACTTTCTCATGGGGCGACCATACTCTGCACTTCATTCTCCTTGCTCCTGCGGTGGGACTGCTTGCCGTCACCGGTGGAGAGACAGCCATACTGAAGGCCGCCCGACGCCTGCGTCCGCTCGCGATGATACAGATTTGCTCCGTTTTTGCGTCCCTTGTCGTTTCCGTTCCCATATTCCTTTTTTTCGGGCAGGCCGGTATCGTGCCTGTGATTGTGCTCATGGCTTTCATGAACATGCTTTTCACCGTGGCTTATTCATACCGTTTCTATCCGTTGCGTTTGTGCGGTTCGCGTGGCATTTTGGGCGAAGGCATGCAGATGGTGCGTCTCGGTGTGGCTTTTGTACTGGCCGGGATATTAGGCAGCGGGTCGGAGATAGTCATCCGGTCGTATTTGAATGTATGCGGCGATCTTGATGTCGTCGGCTTGTATAATGCCGGTTTCATGCTCACGATTACATACGCAGGTATGGTGTTTTCTGCGATGGAGACCGACTATTTCCCTCGTCTGTCGGCCTTAAATCACGATGTGGAAGCCGTAAACATTACCGTCAACAGGCAGATTGAAGTGTCGGTGCTTCTGCTGTCGCCAATGCTTGCCATGTTCATAATATCCTTGCCGATGCTTCTGCCGCTTCTTTACAGCGGGCGGTTTATTCCCGTGGTGGCAATGGCGCAGGTTGCGGTGTTCTCGATGTATATTAAGTCTGTGTCTCTTCCGGTGGCATATATCACGCTTGCCAAAGGTGACTCGGTGGCATATCTCATTCTTGAAGGCGTGTTTGACGTGGCATTGGTACTTCTGATAATGTTGGGCTATGAGCATTGGGGGCTTACCGGCACGGGCATAGCCCTGTCGGTGGCCTATCTGCTCGACCTTGTCATGATCATTGTATATGCCCGTGTTCGCTATCAATATGTAATATCGTCACGTGTGTGCCTCTATGTCCTTTTGCAGTTGTTACTCGGCATGGCGGCCTATGCTGTCACTTTTGTCCAGGATGCGTGGCTTTATTGGTCTCTCGGTATTTTTGTCTTCATGGTCAGTGCCGCCGTGTCGCTGTATATCCTTTACAAGAAGACCTCCCTGTGGAACAAACTCAAACAAAAATACTTGCGTAAATGAGCCGTGTGTCAGTCCTTGTGGCCGTATATAACGCCGCCTGTTATCTTCCTGAATGCCTTGACTCGCTTACGGGACAGACTCTACGGGATATAGAGATAATATGCGTTGACGATTGTTCGACGGATAATTCACTTGACATACTGAACGGATATGCCTCCCGTGACAATAGGATAAGGGTGATACGGCTTGCTGAAAACGGCGGTCAGGCGCATGCCCGTAATGTGGGGTTGGGCTTTGCGTCGGGCGATTTTGTGTGCATGCTCGATGCGGACGATCACTTTTCAAGCGATGCGCTGGAATGTGCAGTGAATGTGTTCGACCGTCATCCGTCGACCGGTTGCGTGCTGTTTGACGTGGTGATGGAATATGCGGACAGAGCCGAGAGATACCAGATGCCCGATTTCGAGGTGTTGACCGGCGGCGAGGCTTTGCGGCTTAGCCTCACGTGGCGTATACACGGTCTTTACATGGTGCGTGCCGATATCCACAGGAGTCATCCGTATGACGAGACGTGCCGGCTTTACAGCGACGACAATACAACCCGGATACATTATATAGCGTCTGGCTCCGTTCGACGTTGCGATGGTATATACTATTACAGACAGCACGAGATGTCGGCCACTCATTCCGTGAGCGTCCGTCGGTTCGACTATCTGCGGGCCAATGAGAGCATGCTCAGGCAAATGAAAGATATGGATGTGGCACAGGACGCTGTGGCTGAATACAATGATCACCGTTGGCTGAATATGATAGACACATATATGTTTTATCACTGCCATGGAGCAGGACTTACGGTTGAGGAAAGGCAATATGGGCTTGAAGAGTTGCATAGGGTGTGGCAGACGATGGCCGATATGATGAGAGGCAGGAGTGTGGCTTTTAAGTTCGGGTATCGCCCGATGCCGTCGTGGCCAATGTTTCGTGTCCAGGAATGGTTGTATTTCTCGTTGCGCGGTTTGCTTGGCAGAAATAAATAATCGCATTGTGTTTTTCCGCCATGGGTTAACGTAAGGCGGACTTGCCATAATCTCATTGCGGTATGTAATAAAAATATCACGAATTTAACACTTGATTTTCTCACGAAACAGGAAGATAAGTACGATAGCAATCTATATACGCAATGCGATAGACTGTTTGCCTGAACATGAAAAACTCTCCGATTTTTTGCAACGGGATACTCGTTGGGCTGAGAATAGCGGCTGATTGCGTCCCGTTTAGACTCCCGTTACAACGCAACGGGTGTCTAAATGCAGACCAAGTAGTATACCGAATGCGTCCACGCACAGTTTTGATAGGGAGATGCCGATGCCTGAATAAAATATGAAGTTTATATCTGTCTGATATATAGGTAATTGAAAAAAACGCTCAAAACCCGCTTATTTCCGCCTGATGGCTTTTTATTTTGAAACGAGCGAGTTTTGAACGGTCTTTTGTACGGAATTTTGATAAGAAGCCAATGTCATTTTGAATATATGCTGCGACACGGTGGCGTTGTTTATGAAATGCTGCCGTATGTCAGAATTTCACGCATAACTCTATGTCTGCGATGTCGTAGTTATGCCTGTCAAGGCTCCGGTCGTTTATAAAGGCATATTCGGCCTGTATCTCGATGTTCTTGTTTACAAGGAAGTTCAATCCTGCCTCATATTGTGTCCGACTGTCTGTCCAAGAGCCCGAGCGGCGGTAAAGATCATAGCGAGCCTTGACTTTGAGTTTTCCTTTTATTACAGGAGCGATGCAGAGAGCGTAGAAGCCGTCTGCCTTGTTGCCTTGGGCATAGTTTACTGTGGCGTCGTTTTTGTCTTCGTCATTCTGATATGCCGTCTTGAACCCATAGCCGGTGCTGTGTATATATTCCGAGCGTATCTGCCAGTCGGCTTGCCTGTATTCGGCACTGAGCGCATAGCGGTATTGGCTCAGGCTGACCGTTCCGTGACGCTCAATGGTGTTTCCGTCTTCTGTTTCGAGCCATGTGCCCTTGCGTGCGTGTGAGCCGGCCCATCCGAAGACACCTACGCGCATTCCGGCGATCGGCATCACCCATGCCCCTACGATGAGATCTTTTCGGTTATCAGCGTCTTTCGTATTTATTCCCTGTCCGTTGAACACACCTGCCTGATAGTGTAACAGGCAGCGGCCGGAAGCGTCGGGCAGTAGGTCGCCTTGTATTTGTATGCCTATGTCGCGGCCGTTGCTCGCATGCTCGCCTGTGCGATCGTTTGAGCCGGAAAGCTTGCTTACGGCCTGTGCGTTACCCATGAATCCCTGGTCTATCGGATTCATGGGATTCTCGAATGTAAACGGGCGCTTGAACTGGCCTGCCTTGACTTTGAAAAATCCGTATTTCTGCCATTCTGCAAAGGCGTCTATCAGCCGAGGACTGCTGCCGAGTGTCTCGGTATTACCGTTTACCTGTCCTTGCACCCGGTATTCGAAATCTCCGAATATGTGTCCCGATAAAGACAGGCGCGCCATCCGTATTTCGAAAGAGTTGCTATTGTCCCCGTCTTTCAGGGAGGCCTGATAACGGCCGATCACATATCCGCTTAACTCAGGGCTGGATATGGTGGCGCCATTCCCGTCCTGTGCCGGTGAGGCTGTGGATGCAAAAAGGAGTATGGCCGACAATATGTTGTTTGCTCTCATTATTGTATGCTGTTGTCTTTTCTTTCGAGCAGCACCACGTTTTCCACATGCGGTGTATGCGGGAACATGTCTACCGGTTGCACTGCGGTCACCTTGTAGTCCGTGTCGAGGTCTGAGATGTCGCGTGCTTGTGTGGCAGGGTTGCAGCTGACGTATACGATGCGTTTGGGCGCGGCGCGGAGGATGGTTTTCACGACATCGGCATGCATTCCCGCACGTGGCGGGTCGGTTATTATTACATCCGGACGTCCGTGTGCGGCGATGAACTCATCGTTGAGGATGTCTTTCATGTCGCCTGCGTAGAAAAGCGTATTGCCGATACCGTTGATTTCAGAGTTCACTTTGGCGTCCTCGATGGCCTCCGGAACATACTCTATGCCAATGACCTTTCGCGCTTTGCCGGCCACAAAGTTGGCGATCGTGCCTGTGCCGGTGTACAGGTCGTATACGAGTTCGTCTCCGGTAAGGCCGGCAAATTCTCTTGCCACGGAGTAGAGATGGTATGCCTGTTCGGTATTTGTCTGATAGAAACTCTTGGGGCCGACCTTGAATTTAAGGTCTTCCATCGTCTCGTATATATAGTCTTTGCCTTTGAACGTGACAACATCCTGATCTCCGATGGTGTCATTGCATTTCTGGTTGTTAACATACATCAGCGAGGTGATTTGCGGAAACTTTGCCGCCAGGTGCCCGAGTAGGGCTTCCGCACGCTGCTCATCGCCCTCTTCGTCGTAATGGAACTGTACGATCACCATCCATTCTCCTGTGTTTGAGTTGCGTATGATTATGTCTCTGAGAAGTCCGTGCTGTTCTCTGAGGTCGAAGAATGTAAGTCCATTGGCAAGCGCGTAGTCGCGTATCTCGTTTCTTATATTATTATGCAGATCGTCCATCAGCATACATTTCTCTATCGGCAGTATCTTGTCGAACGCACCGGTTATGTGAAATCCGATGGCGTTTCGCTGGGAGATGGGTTTTCTTGTGGCGGTAGGAACGTTCTCCGATGACGGTGTCATGTTCTCCGGGGATTGTTGGTTTGGGATTGTTGATAGGGATGCGGCGTGAGTGTCGTTTTCGTTTATGCCGCATTTATCGTTTTTCATCATTTGTCCTCCGCCCGACGGAAAGTAGCCGTCACTCCCTGAATTGATTTCCTCTTTCGTCAGCCAACGTTTGTTTGAGCATCCGAATTCGAGCTTGTTGCGATACTCTTTTATCTTCACCGACCCGAGGATGGGCCGCATTTCCGGCAGTTCCACTTTGCCGATGCGCGTGAGCTGATTGTATACTTGTTTCTGTTTTGCTTTCAACTGCTCCTCGTATGGAAGGTTCTGCCATTTGCATCCGCCGCAGATGCCGAAATGCTCGCACATGGGCACTTCACGTACTTTACTGTACTCTATGAAGCGAATGACCTCGGCTTCGCAATAACTGTGTTTCTTTTTCCTTACTTGAAGGTCTACTATATCTCCCGGAACGGCGAACGGCACGAAGACGACCATGTCGTTCACACGGGCGATGGATTTGCCCTCGGCTGCCACGTCCGTGATGGTGACGTTCTCCAATATGGGTAACGGCTTTTTCTTTCTACTCATAAATATCAAATAATTTGACTGCAAAATTAATAATTTAACCGCACATACGGAATTAATTGCATGGTTAATGACTAAGGGGCGGATGTAAAAAGCGATTAAAACGGAAAATGTAATATAGGGTTTGCAGTTTTTTTGCGTTTTTCTTGCAAAAGCGTGGGAAAACGATTATATTTGCAGAAATTAAAGAAGAAACATAAACAAGTGTTAATCGTAAATAAAACTAACTTATGAGTGAGAAAAGAGTTTACACCTTTGGCAATGGAAAAGCCGAAGGTAAGGCAGGTATGCGCAATCTTCTCGGTGGCAAAGGTGCCAACCTTGCCGAGATGAACCTTATCGGAGTTCCGGTCCCTCCGGGATTTACAATCACTACAGATGTATGTAATGAGTATTTCGAGAAAGGAAAAGAAGAAGTTGTAGCATTATTGAAAGAAGATGTAGCTAAGGCTGTTGAGCATATTGAAGGCTTGATGAACAGTAAGTTCGGTGATGTGGATAATCCTCTTCTTGTCAGTGTTCGTTCGGGTGCCCGTGCTTCAATGCCAGGCATGATGGATACTATCCTTAACTTGGGTCTTAATGACGAGGTGGTAGCCGGATTGGTGAGAAAGACGGGCAATGAGCGTTTCGCTTACGACAGCTACCGCCGTTTCGTGCAGATGTATGGCGATGTGGTGCTCGGCATGAAACCCGTCAATAAGGAAGACATTGATCCGTTTGAGGCGATTATAGAGGAGGTAAAGGCCGTTCGTGGCGTGAAGCTCGACAACGAGATGACCATCGACGAGTTGAAAGAACTCGTGAAGAAATTCAAGGCTGCTATCAAGGAGCAGACAGGCAAGGACTTCCCGACCGATCCTATGGAGCAGTTGTGGGGTGCAATCTGTGCGGTATTCGACTCATGGATGAACGATCGGGCCATTCTTTACCGCAAGATGGAAGGTATACCCGCAGAGTGGGGTACGGCTGTCAATGTACAGGCAATGGTATTCGGAAACATGGGCGCAACATCTGCTACCGGCGTATGTTTCAGCCGCGATGCGGCCACTGGCGAAAATCTCTTCAACGGTGAATATCTCGTTAACGCACAGGGTGAGGACGTTGTTGCCGGTATACGTACTCCGCAACAGATTACCAAGGAAGGTTCGTTGCGTTGGGCCGCCCTTCAGGGCATAAGCGAGGAAGAGCGCGCAAGCAAGTATCCTTCTATGGAAGAGGCTATGCCTGAGATATACGCTACACTCGACGCATTGCAGAACAAGCTCGAGAAGCATTATCACGACATGCAGGACATGGAGTTCACCGTTCAGGAGGGCAAACTGTGGTTCTTGCAGACACGTAACGGAAAACGTACGGGTACGGCTATGGTTAAGATAGCCATGGACTTGCTCCGTGAAGGCGAGATTGACGAGAAGACAGCGCTTATGCGTTGCGAGCCGCAGAAGCTTGACGAGTTGCTTCACCCGGTATTCGATAAGGACGCATTGAAGAAGGCAAAGGTTATCACGCAGGGTCTTCCTGCATCTCCGGGAGCCGCCTGCGGACAGATAGTATTCCATGCCGATGATGCGCAGAAGTGGCGTGAAGACGGCCATCGTGTCATCATGGTTCGTATAGAGACTTCTCCTGAGGATTTGGCGGGAATGTCGGCAGCGGAAGGTATCCTTACTGCCCGTGGCGGTATGACCTCTCATGCGGCTGTGGTTGCCCGCGGAATGGGTAAGTGTTGTGTGTCAGGTGCAGGTGCAATCAATGTCAACTATAAGAACAAGACCGTCGAGGTGGAAGGCGTTGTATATAAAGAAGGTGATTATTTTTCGCTCAACGGCTCGACAGGACAGGTATATGCAGGCGAGATTCCTACGAAAGCGGCAGAGCTTTCCGGAGATTTCAAGGCTTTGATGGACTTGTGCGACAAGTATACCAAGTTGCAGGTTCGCACAAATGCGGATACTCCGCACGACGCACAGGTGGCCCGTTCATTCGGTGCCAAGGGTATCGGTCTTACACGTACTGAGCACATGTTCTTTGAGGATCAGAAGATTGTCGCTATGCGCGAGATGATCCTTGCAGACAGTGTAGAGGGTCGTGAGAAGGCATTGGCAAAGCTATTGCCTTATCAGAAAGCTGATTTCAAGGGCATTTTGGATGCAATGGACGGTTGCCCTGTTAATATCCGTTTGCTCGATCCGCCACTTCATGAGTTTGTTCCCCACGATTTGAAAGGCCAACAGACTATGGCCGATGAGATGGGGGTAAGCGTGGAAGAGATTCAGAAGCGTGTGTCGAGCCTTGCAGAGAACAATCCTATGCTTGGACATCGTGGTTGCCGTCTTGGTATTACATTCCCCGAAATCACAGCAATGCAGACCCGTGCAATCCTCGGTGCCGCATGTGAGTTGAAGAAAGAGGGTAAAGATCCACAGCCGGAAATCATGGTTCCGCTGATTGGTATACTCTACGAGTTCAAGCAGCAGAAGGATATAATCATGAAGACAGCCAAGGAAGTATTCGAGGAAGAAGGCATAGAAGTTGATTTTGAGGTTGGTACAATGATTGAAATACCTCGTGCCGCACTTACGGCAGACCGTATAGCCTCTGAGGCAGAGTACTTCTCATTCGGTACTAACGACCTTACACAGATGACTTTCGGTTATTCTCGCGATGATATTGCCAGCTTCTTGCCGGTATATCTCGATAAGAAAATATTGACGGTAGACCCGTTCCAGGTATTGGATCAGAACGGAGTGGGCCAGCTTATAAAGATGGCAGTGGAGAAAGGACGTGCCGTTCGTCCCGGAATGCGTACCGGAATTTGCGGTGAGCACGGTGGTGAGCCTTCATCGGTGAAGTTCTGTGCAAAGGTCGGAATGGACTACGCATCATGCTCTCCGTTCCGCGTTCCGATCGCAAGACTTGCTGCGGCGCAGGCTGCGGTTGAGGAATAATGATGGAATTAATGTCTCAATGAAATGATAATAGATTATAATCTATGTTATAATAGAGTTCTATTAATGTGAAAAATATGGCGGATGAGAAATCATCCGCCATATTTTTTTATTGAACAAATGCTATCGTTTGATATAAAATTTAGCTGTTATTTGATTCTAACGTACATCTGTCGCAATGAATAGCATACCTGTTATTGCCTGTTACATATATGTCATTAAAAGTCTGGTATGTATGTTATAAGACTTATGTATTGCGGTTATGATATTTAATATGTCTGCCACAAGACTTGAATGTGTGGCGGTTCTGGTATTAAAATGTATCGGCCATGATGATAAATGCAGCCTTTTATCATTGGAAGTCACAGCCGCTCTTGTTTAATTGATAATCATTTATATTGTCTTAAAGCCGATAGCAGTTCGTTGTTTTCCGTTTTTGTGCCGATGGTTATGCGCAGGCAGTTTTGGCAGAGGGTGATGCGTGTGCGGTTACGTACTATTATTCCTTTGTCGACGAGATAGCCATATATGGCTTGAGCGTCACTCATCCGTGCGAGAAAGAAATTTGCGTCGGTAGGAAAAACTTTCTCGCAGATAGGCAAGAGCCTGAAAGCGTCAATCATTCGGGTTCGTTCCGTGAGGATGATACGTACCTGACGGTCAGTCTCATAAGGGTCTTTCAGGAATTCGAGAGCTTTTTCTTGTGTCAACAGATTGATATTGTATGGGTATTTAACCTTGTTGAACACTTCTATTATAGCTTTTGAAGCGAAAGCCATGCCAAGTCTTATTGCGGCACATCCCCATGCCTTGCTCATGGTGTTCAGTACGATTAGGTTTGGGTGCGCGGACAGTTTGTTGCGGAAAGTCTTGTTGCGTGAGAAGTCGCTGTATGCCTCATCAATTATCACTATGCCCTGAAAAGCGTTCAAGACCTTGTTTATTTCATCATATTCAAGACTGTTTCCCGTCGGGTTATTGGGGCTGCAAATCCAAATCAACTTGGTTCTTGAGTCACATGCGGAGAGCAGCTTGTCGGCATTCAGCTTGAAATCATCATCCAGCATGACCGGACGATATTCCACGTCATTGATATCCGCACAGACTTTATACATTCCGTATGTAGGCTCGATAGCCACGACATTGTCCGTTCCGGGGCGTGTGAAGCATCGGTAGGCAAGGTCTATAGCTTCGTCGCTCCCGTTTCCAAGGAATATGCAGTCTGCCGGAACACCTTTTATCCGTGCCAGTTCTTTCTTCACTTCCGTCTGAAGTGGGTCGGGATATCTGTTATACGGATTGTTATAAGGGCTTTCGTTGGCATCAAGGAATACCCGTGCTTCATGTCCGTTGTATTCGTTTCTTGCGCTGCTATATGGTGCAAGGCTTTTGATATTTGGCCTTATGAGTTCTTCCAGGTTTTTCATTTTATCCTTTTTCTATGTTTGTTTTCCCGTTGTTTGTATCTTGTCGGGATGGCGATAACTGTTAAATAATCTCTATCGGATACTTTTCAGACGTATTGTCATGGCGTTCTTGTGAGCGTAGAGAGACTCGGCTTCGGCCATTCTC